>JAEIGA010019864.1_pt1 | contig 10238 bp, 5 predicted proteins | sample 9270691 | NCBI WGS metagenome assembly JAEIGA01 (sample SAMN17057246, study PRJNA624740) | gut metagenome | biome: biome; isolation source: fecal sample | host: Bos grunniens | place: China: Xizang | collected 2019
CGCTACTGTGTTCAGTTGCTTGCCCCTGCCGCCGGAGAAAAGATTTTGGATGCCTGCGCCGCCCCCGGCGGCAAATCCGCGGCCATGATAGCCGCCACTCGAGGCGAGCTCCAGCTGTTGGCAACGGATTCTGCCCCCCATCGTTTGGAGCAATTGCGCTCCAATTTGCTGCGCGCCGGCGGCAAGCATGTGGAGGTTGCCTGCCACGATTGGACGCAGCCGTGCCCGCCGCAATGGAAACAAGCCTTTGATGCCGTGCTGCTGGATGTTCCTTGCTCCAACACCGGCGTGTTGCAGCGCCGTGTGGATGCCCGCTGGCGTTTGGAGCCGGGTGAGTTTACCCGCTTAGCGCAATTGCAATCCGACATCTTAGAGCAAGCCGCCGCCGCCGTGCGCCCCGGGGGCCGCCTCGTGTATTCCACCTGTTCCATCGATGGGCAAGAGGACAGACAAAACGTGGATGCATTCCTGGCGCGGCACCCCGAGTTCTCCCTCGTGCGCGATTACTTGGCACTGCCTCACATAGAGCAGGCCGATGGCGCCTACGCTGCGCTGCTGGTGAAAAGTGAAATTTGATACAATAAAAACATAGTTCAATAACAGTAATGAAACTCTCTCATATATTGGTCTTATCTATGGGGGTAGCTGCCGGCCTTGTCTGTGCCCGCGAAACTGATTCTTCTGCCTTTACCGGTACCGTGTGGGCTCAGGGCGTGAGCATAGAGACCGGATGGTATGATGCTAATAAAATTGATAATAATGACGGCGATGCCGACGACCTGATGTGCTATGCGGCCAGTGCTGCCAACCAGATAGCGTGGTGGCAGAATAGCGCCTACGGCAAAAATCTATCGTCTTCCGCCCCTCAAGGTATTGATGCCATTTGGCAAACGTATGTCGATAGTAATCAGGAGTGGAATCAGGGAGGTGACCCCGCTGCTGCCATTAACTGGTGGATTTCCGGTGTGTATGCCCCCTCTACCGATGCGCAATGGGAACGCTATTATGCCGAAAAACTGAAGGAGGAGTTGCCGCTCACGCTACCTGTTACGAATGGGTATTATTACGACCAGTACGGGTTGACGAGTCAGGACCTTGCAGACTTCATCTTTGATGCTTGGATTTATGGTGAATGGTCGAAGGATGGCGCCGCCGAGATTGACTTTAAGAAATTATTTGAAAGTGGTGCCTGCATTTCGCTGACTATTTGCTTTCCCGGACCGGATAGCGACCTAGGGCATGCTATTACGTTGTGGGGTGTGGAGTACGTCAATGGGGTGCTGACCAAACTGTGGCTGACAGACTCTGATGATTGTTGGATAACTACCCCGAATCTTTACAGCGCGACTGTTGAGACGGGGGCGGATGGTAAAATTTATATTACCGGAACGGAGTATGATGAGGAGGCAACCGAGGATTATCCGGCCTGGAGGTACTTTGAAGAGGGAACATACATCGACTCTGTGTATGCCATCAACGCGCCGGTGTCTGCCAACTGGCAGCTGGTGCCGGAACCTGCAACCGCCACGCTGAGCCTGCTGTCTCTGGCCGCTTTGGTTTCCCGCCGCCGTCGCTCATAAACAGCAGGAGGCAGCAATGACATTAATTCCCATCTTTTAGATTGACTTATTGAGGCGATTCTATACAATTATTTCTAACAATTCGTCTTTATATGAAACTCTCGAGATTGCTCGTATTATCATTGGGCCTGACCTCTGCCTTTGCTGCGGAAGAGACGACGGCAGAAACTGCGATTTACTGGACAGCCGGTGTTGGTATGAACTACGGTTGGAATGATATTAACAAGACTCTTCTTGATGACGGATCGTTTGCAGCGATGGAAGACAGTATGTGCTATGCTGCCTCTGCTGCTAACATTATTGCCTGGTGGCAGGCCGGTGGGTGGCAGGATGAGCCGAATGCTTTCTTGCCTTCGCCTGATGCACCGAATACGCTCGACAGTATCTGGGCTCAGTATGTTGGCAATAATGCAAATCCTGACGAGGGCGGTGAAGCGCTTTCTGCTATGAACTGGTGGATTTCCGGTATTTATGAGCCCTTGGATAAAAATAATTGCTGGGCTGAGAAAGACGACGAACTCTGGGAGCGTTACTATCAATCATATGATAGTGTAATTGATGATTCCGATGGTACGACTGAGCAGAGCTCTCTGACACTTACACCGAGTAACGGCTATTATTATGATCAGTACGGTCTTACGCAGTCAGACCTCAGTGCTTTATTACAGGAAGTTTGGGTTGAGAGTGATGAACCCGGTGCTGTCAACTGTACGACGGTTGATTTCAAAGCGTTGTTAGAAAGTGGAGCCGCTCTTTCCCTTGGCGTATGTGACGGTGACGAGGTTGCTCACGCCCTCACGCTGTGGGGCGTGGAGTATGATGAGGAAGGCAATCTCTACAAACTGTGGCTTACGGATTCTGATGATGCTGATGAAACCAAAGGAGAGGAGACGATTCTCGGTATCAAGGTTGAAATCAGAAATGGTAAACTCTACATGGATGATTACAGTGAGAATGTCTATATTGCCGGTGTGTATGCTTTTAACGCCCCTGTTACCAGTGAGTGGCAGCTGGTACCTGAGCCCACAACGGCTACGCTTAGTTTGCTGGCCTTGGCTTCCTTGGCTGCCCGCCGCCGCCGTAAGTAAATGATAAGCTCTTAAAAAAAAGCCGTTGCTCCCCTGACAAGGAGCAGCGGCTTTTCTTTTATTTTTATACGGGTTATGTTATCTCTTTACAAAACAGATTGTTTGTGTTATTCTCGGCGGCCATGAAAACTCGCCAATTCATTTACTCTCTGCTTATCACCATGCTGATGGCCTGCGGGCTTATCTCTTGCCAGCAGAACGCACCTTTCGAGCAAATTCCTCGTAATGGATTCATTTCCAACTTTGAGAAGAGTGATGGCTCTCGCATGCCCTTTGTCTCGTATTGGGATATCTCTGACAATGAAGACTGGAATGAACGTGTGCAGGGATTCAATTATAAGTCTCAGCCCGTTTATGTAAAACCGATTAGCTTGGAGTTCTTTACGCCCGGTGACACCCTCCATGCCAAGTCTCCTGAGGTGATTAAACTGCGCGACTATTTCCAGCAGAAGTTGACGGCTGAGCTTAAGCGCCAGGATGCCTCTGCCAATACGTTCCACTTGGTTAACAAACCCACGGCTGATTCCTACACCGTGGAGATTGCTCTGCTCTCTGCATCGCCTACCCGAATCATGAACAATGCCGCCGCAGCCGCTGCCGGTGTTGTTATCCGAGGTGGTAGTTTCCTTGTGTCCCGAGCCAAGGATAAGGGTACCCTGAGTATGGGTATTCGCTTTTATGACCCCAGCGGTAAGCTGGTAGCTGAGACGGCCGACTTTGAATACGGCAAAGAGTCGATTCCCGGTATGATTTTGGTGGATAGTAAGGATTTCCGTCCCTATGTTTACCACCAGCGCATTATTGACGAGTGGGTGAAAGAAATCTCTACCATCTTTATCACGGTGCACGAGCACCGCATCAAGCGCCCGTGGTTTTCCTTCAACCCGTTCTAAACGGATTGGGATTTACAAGGTTCGATGTACGATTGACAAAAACCCCGTGCAAGCAGTGCTTGCACGGGGTCGGTAGTAATTGGGCTCCTCGCTTCTTTTTATCTGTGAAAATGGTGGTGGTTGTGGTGCGGTGCATGGTGCCCTATGTGGTGGTGCGCCGCAGCCGGTGCGTGGTAAACGCGTGCAAAGGCACGGTGGTGATGATGGCAGCAGGCGCTAAGCGCTGCAAGGCTGAGCATGGCCAGGCTGAGTAAGGCGATTTTCTTCATATCTTGGTGTTTCTATTGGTTAAATTAATTAATTAGTTGCGTTACGATTAAAAATTAACAAAAGAAAACAAAAACGTCAAGAAAAAAAGTTATAAAATGATAAATAAAATTGTTTTTTTATCGCAGACGCAGATAAAACTTCCCTTTTTGGCGGGATATATTAGAATAATTCCATGCAAGAGCGGGAGGAAAAGAATATCCTGATAAAAGGGGCGCGAGAACACAACCTGAAAGATGTGGATGTGCGCATACCACTGGGCGGAATAACTGTTGTGACGGGGCCCAGCGGCAGTGGCAAGACCTCCCTGGCTATCAGCACCTTGTATGCAGAAGGGCAGCGGCGCTACGTGGAGACCTTCTCGCCGTATGTACGCCAGTTCATGGATAGAATGGATAGGCCGGATGTGGATGCGGTAGAGAATGTGCCCCCCGCCATTGCCTTGGGGCAGCGCAATTCCATCCGCAATTCACGCTCTACCGTAGGCACCATGACCGGCATGAATGAGTATTTGAAGCTCATTTACTCTCGCTTGGCAGAGGGGCGCACGGAGGACGGCACGCTGATTCAACCGCATACACCGCAGAGTATTGCAGCCGAGCTGTTGCAGCAGAACGATGGGGGCGATGCCTTGGTGTGCTTTGCCGTGCAGCCGGTAGGAAGTTTTGAAGAAATGGAGCAGGCCTTGCAGGGGCAAGGCTATTTGCGCGCTTTTGTGCAGGGAGAGGTTGAGCGCTTGGAGGCGCTGACAGAAGCCCGCATAGGGATGGAGCGTTGGCTGATTGTGCAGGACCGTGTTCGCCTTAAGCAGGAAAACCGCATGCGCTTAACAGAGGCGCTGGAAACCGCGCTGCGCTTTGGGCAGGATGTCGTGCACGTGTCGCTCAAAGGCGAGGAGGGGTGGGGCGCCCTGCGAGAGTACCGCCGCGATTGGTACCCGCTGATGGAACCGCGAGCCGAGTTGTTTAGCGGTAACTCTCCTATGGGGGCATGCCCGGCTTGCAAGGGCTATGGCCGCGCCATTACCTATGATTATAACCTCGGTGTGATACCTGAGAAAAGCATTCAGGAGGGGGCCTTGAAGATGCTCTCCTCGCAAACCCTTTCTGCCTGCTATGAGGATTTTGTGCGTGCCAACAAAAAGGCGCGCGCCGTGCGCATGAATGTGCCGTGGCAGGAGCTTACCACCAAGGAGAAGGATTGGGTGTTCTACGGTAACTCTGGCGATATAGACCCTTGGACGGCCTCAGACCATGCTCTTTGGTACGGATACAAAGGCATTTTTGATGATATGGAGAAGCATGCTCATAAAATGAGCGTGCGCGTTTTCCTGTCGTATTACCGTGTGTATAGTATTTGCCCGGACTGCAAAGGCGGGCGCTTGCGCCCCGAGGCCTTGGCCTTTACCATTGGTGGGTTGACAGTGCCGCAGGTGCAGGCCTTGCCGATGGATGAGTTGCTGCCGTGGCTGGATGCTCAAGTGCTACCGCATACGGGGGAGGACCGCTCGTTGGCGCAGGCGGTGCGCGAGTTCCGCAGCCGCGTGGCTTATTTGTGTGAGGTGGGGCTGGGGTACATAGCGGCCAATCGTTTGACCCGCTCGCTTTCCGGTGGTGAGATAGAGCGCGTGAGCTTAACGGCGTGTTTGGGTGCCTCCCTTACCGAAACGCTTTTCGTGCTGGATGAACCCACGGTAGGTCTGCATTTGCGCGATACTCGCCGCCTGATAGCGGCCATGCGCCGATTGGCGGACCGTGGCAATACGTTGGTTGTGGTGGAACACGAGGAAGAGGTGATGCGTGCTGCGGATTATTTGGTGGATATGGGCCCGGCCGGCGGTAGTGGTGGCGGGCGCGTGGTGTATGCCGGCGAACCGCAGGGAATTACCCTGGCAGATGAATCCCGCACCGGGGCGTATTTGAGCCGGGCGCGTTCCATCGCGATTCCCAAAAAACGCCGTAAGGCTAAGGGCAAAATCAGCCTTCAAGGGGTGCAGTGCCATAATTTGCGAGATTTTAACGTGGATATTCCCCTGGGGGTATTCAACTGTCTGACCGGTGTTTCCGGCAGTGGCAAGAGCACCTTGGCTTGCAGAGTTCTGTATGGCTCGGTGCATGCCGATGCTTTGGATGACGAGGATGAAATGGAGGTGCAGGCGATTAAGGGCTTGGATAAAGTTGCGGATGTGGTGATGGTGGACCAAAGCCCCATTGTGCGTACCCCGCGCTCCACACCCGCTGTGTATATGGGCGTGTTTGAGGATATCCGTGCTCTTTTTGTGGCAGAACCTGCCGCGCAGGCTCGTGGGTTGAAAGCAGGGTATTTCTCCTTCAACAGTGGCGAGGGGCGTTGTCCGCGCTGTGCCGGATTGGGGCAGGAGAAGGTGGAGATGCAGTTCCTCTCCGATATTTTTGTGCCCTGTGCCTTGTGCCACGGTACACGCTATACGGCACAGGCTCTCACTATCACCTTGCTGGGCTACAACATGGCTGAGTTGTTGGCGATGGATGTGCTGCGTGTGCAGAAGCTGTTTGCCCGAGAGAAGAATGCACGGGCCCGCCGCATTGCGGAGCGTTTGCAAATTCTGGTGGATGTGGGCTTAGGGCATTTAGGGCTGGGGCAGCCCTTAAATACTTTATCCGGTGGCGAAAATCAGCGCCTCAAATTGGCTCATATTTTGGCAGATACACTCACAGCAACCGCTCAGGAAAAGGGGAATCTGTTGATTTTGGACGAGCCCGGAACCGGCTTGCATTTCTGTGATATTGAGGTGTTGCTCAAGGTGTTTGAGCGTTTGGTGCAACAAGGCAATACGCTGTTGGTCATTGAGCATAATATGGAAATTATTAAATGTGCTGACCATATTATTGACCTTGGCCCAGAGGGCGGCACCGGGGGCGGGCGTATTGTAGCGCAGGGAACCCCGGAGACGGTGGCGGCTTGCCCGCAGGGGTATACGGCCGGATTTTTGGCGCACGCTCTCCACCTGGAGCGCGAGGCCATTCATGCCCCCGTTGAGGAGCATGCAGAGGCGGCTATTCCGCAAGGTGTGATTGCGCTGCGCGGTGCCAGGCACCACCAGCTCAAGAATATTGATGTGGATATCCCCAGAAACCAAATGACGGTAGTAACGGGGCTTTCCGGCAGTGGCAAAAGTACGCTGGCTTTCGATATTATTTTTGCTGAGGGACAAAAGCGTTTCATGGATGTGATGAGCCCCTACGCCCGCCAGTTTACGGAGCAGATGGAAACGCCGGATATTGACCGCCTGACCGGCCTGCCTCCTACCGTTGCCATTGAGCAAAACCGCTCTCGCGGCGGGTGCAAATCCACCGTGGGCACGGTGACGGAGATTTGGCAGTTTTTGCGTTTGTTGTATGCCAAATTGGGAACGCCGCATTGCCCGAAGTGCCGTGTGCCCGTGGGGCGTCGCTCTGCGGAGGAAATTCGCGCCCTTGTGCTGGCAGAGATTGATAAACGCCCCGCTTCGTTGATGATTGCTGCCCCTGTAGTGCGCAATCGCAAGGGGCATTATGCCGATTTGGCTCGCTGGGCACAGAAAAAGAAGTACCCCTATCTGTTGGCGGATGGGCACCTGATGCCTACGGATGAGTTTTCGCCGCTGGATCGATATTCGAACCACGATGTGGACATTGTGCTGGCAGAGATTGCCGTCTCCGGTAACCGCATCTCCATGAATGGCAAGGATTGCGATTTTGCCACCCTGCACGAGGTGATAGGTAAGGCGCTGGAGATGGGCGATGGATTCCTGCGCTTGCTGAAGGGTAAAACGCACCAGCTGTATGGCACCCGCTTGACCTGCCCTTGCTGTGGCGAGAGCTATGCCGATGCGGAGCCCTCTACCTTCTCGTTCAATTCGCCTCATGGCTGGTGTCCCTCTTGCATGGGGCATGGTTATGTGACTCAATTCACGGCAAAGAAGGACGACGACCGCTTGAGCGAATTGGAAAAAGAGCTGCGCTTCGACCGCGATGCTGAAAAAGGTTTTTCCGGGGAAGAGGTGCGCTGCCTGTGCCCTGCGTGCCAAGGTTCTCGCCTCAATCCTTTTGCCTTGGGGGTAACGGTGTTTGGTAAAAATATTGCCGATGTCGGCAAAATGAATGCCGTGAGCGCTAAGCAACTGGTGCAAAGCTGGCATTTTGAGGGGCGCGATGCCGAGATTGCCCGCAACGTGGTGGCAGAAATTGTGCCTCGTTTGCAATTCTTACAGAGTGTAGGCTTGGGGTATTTAACGATGGACCGCGCCGCTACTACGCTTTCCGGTGGCGAAACGCAGCGTATTCGTTTGGCTGCACAGTTGGGCTCGGAGTTGCGAGGCGTGCTGTACGTGCTTGATGAGCCTACCATTGGTTTGCACCCCTGTGATAATGAGCGCTTGCTTAATACGCTGGATACGCTTAGAAAGCGGGGCAACACCTTGCTGGTGGTGGAGCACGATGAAGATACCATGCGCCGTGCCGACCATATTATTGACCTTGGACCCGGTGCCGGTGTGCATGGCGGGCAAATTGTGGCTCAAGGTACATGGCAAAGTTTGATGCAGCAGCCGGAGTCCGTAACCGGGCGTGCTTTGGCCATGAATGAGCCTCACCCCTATTGCGGGGAGTGGCTGCCCCTTCGTGGGGTGGAATGGCTGGAGCTGACGGGCTGCTGCCTGCACAACCTGAAGAATGTTACCTTGCGTATACCTCGTGCCCGTTTTACTGTGGTGACGGGTGTTTCCGGAGCCGGTAAAACCTCTCTGATTACCGGTACGTTGGCCAGAGCCGTGCGCCATGCGCAGGGGGAGGTGCTGAGCACCGAGGAACGCGCCTGCTGGAAAAAGGACAAAGGTTTGGAGTCTGTGCGTGCTTTGTACCGTGTAGACCAGTCGCCGTTGGGCAAAACGCCTCGCTCCACCCCCGCCACTTACATTGGTATTTTCGACGAAATCAGAAAGATTTTTGCCCAGAGCGCGGATGCGCGTCGCTTGGGATTTGATGCAGGTCGTTTCTCCTTTAACACAGCAGCCGGGCATTGCGAGGCTTGCAAAGGCACCGGCTACCGCAAGCAGGAAATGGATTTCCTGCCGCCGTGTTCCGTACCCTGCGAAACGTGCCGTGGTGCTCGCTACAACTCCCGAACGCTGCAAGTGCGCTACAAGGGAAAGAATATTGCCGAAGTGTTGGATATGAATATGGAAGACGCTGCGGAGTTCTTCTCCGGGCATCCGCGCCTGGCGGACCCGCTGCGCTTGCTGTGTGAAACAGGCCTGGGCTATTTAACCCTTGGGCAGGCCAGCAACACGCTTTCCGGTGGTGAGGCCCAGCGCATAAAGTTGGTGGCAGAGCTGATACGCGGTCGCCGTGCTGCCTTAACGGCGATTCGCCGTGGTAAAACACTGCCGCAGGATTTGTATTTGATTGAGGAGCCGACCATTGGCTTGCATCCGCAGGATGTTCGCTTGCTCGTGCGCGTACTGCGCCGCTTGGTTGAGATGGGCAACACAGTGGTGGTAATTGAGCACAACACCGAATTGATTTGCGAGGCTGATTATGTCATTGATGTAGGCCCCGGAGCCGGCGATGACGGTGGCAACATTGTGGTGCAGGGCTCGGTGAAAGAAGTTGCCAACTCCGGCTTGGGCGTTACCGCTCCGTTCATTGCTGCTCAGTTGCAACGCCAATGAGACGGAGCCGCACCGGGCGACTCCGTCTCGATTAGGGCTTATTTTGTTTCGTTGCAGGGGTGAACAACGGTCGTTGTAAACTCTATATCGCCTGCAGCGGATTGCCGGTAGCTGGTTGAGCAACTGTCCAGACTCAGGATGCCGGTGGCACACAGTGCGCCGATGATGGCTCCTGCAATCACTTTTGCCCAAACTGCGCGCATACCCCAACCGGTCAAAAGCCCGGTTAGCCAACTGTTTGTTTTTTCTACTTGTTTCATATCGCTAAGCGTGTTAGTTGTCTCCAGTATATAGAGTATAAGCAGAATGTCCATGCCGATGAAGCTTCCGCAAGCCCTTTTCACCTTGTTTGCTATATAGCTCAAAGCTATGTTGAAGTTTTTAGTTGATAGCCCCACAAATAGCAATTTGTGGGGCCGATTAATGTGAGCGTAGCGAACGGAATTTGAGAGCCCCGGCGAGGGGCGGAATATGGTAGCCCGGTGGTGAAGCTGCGCAGCAGCGAAACCCCGGGAAAGATGAAAAAAATATTTTGGAACCCCGTTAGGGGTGGCATAATGCGTGGTTTCAACATTTATGCTATTTATTGATAAAACACGGATAATGAAAGCTCCACAATATTATGCAACCCTTTATGCCACCCCTCCGGGGTTCCAATTAATTGGCGTCTAACCCGGGGTTTCGCCGCTGACGCGGCTCCACCACCGGGCTATTTTATAGC
>JAEIGA010019865.1_pt1 | contig 10237 bp, 7 predicted proteins | sample 9270691 | NCBI WGS metagenome assembly JAEIGA01 (sample SAMN17057246, study PRJNA624740) | gut metagenome | biome: biome; isolation source: fecal sample | host: Bos grunniens | place: China: Xizang | collected 2019
ATATTGACACAACCAATCTACAAGGTTCAAGTCGGTATTAAAAAATGCTGAGTTGTCTAATGGCAAATATGCAGTTGTAATAGTTTGGCCCCATTCATAAGTTCCTTCATCGGCCTTACGATTTCCATTAATAATTTCAAATAATGCTGTCATTGCACGAGGATCGCGACTCAAGAATGCCACTTTATCACCTTTTTCAATTTGGAAGTTAACATCTTTGAATAACAACTCACCATCGATACTTGCGGTCAATCCTTTTACCTCAAGAATTTTATTTCCTGGTTCACGTGAAGGAGTAAAGATAATACCTGGATAACGACGTGACGAAGGTTGAATTTCTTCAACATTAAGTTTTTCAAGCATCTTTTTACGTGAAGTGGTTTGCTTTGATTTTGCCACATTTGCCGAGAAGCGTTGAATGAATTCAAGCAATTCTTTACGTTTTTCTTCAGCTTTCTTATTTTGTTGTTGTTGTTGACGAAGGGCCAATTGAGAAGACTCATACCAGTAACTATAGTTACCAGCGAAGAGACTCACTTTATTATAGTCTATGTCAAGAGTGTGAGTACACACTGAATCGAGGAAGTGACGGTCATGCGACACAACCAACACAGTATTTTCAAAGTTTGAAAGATACTCTTCCAACCATGCTACAGTTTCAAGGTCAAGGTCGTTGGTAGGCTCGTCGAGCAATAGGTTATCAGGATTACCAAAAAGTGCTTTTGCGAGCAATACACGCACCTTTTCATTACCACTCATATCTTTCATCAACATATAATGGCGCTCTTCTTTGATGCCAAGACCACTCAACAATGCAGCAGCATCACTTTCAGCATTCCAGCCTTCAAGTTCGGCAAATTTTTCTTCGAGTTCAGCAGCGCGCACTCCATCTTCATCACTGAAGTCTTCCTTGCAATACAATGCATCTTTTTCTTGCATAATATCCCACAACACAGTATGTCCACGCAATACAGTGCTCATAACAGTGCATTCGTCAAATTCAAAGTGATCCTGACTTAACACACTCATACGCTCACCTGGGCCTTGTGTTACACTACCTTGTGTTGGAGAAAGTTGGTCGCTAAGAATACGCATCAATGTAGATTTTCCAGCACCATTTGCGCCAATAATACCATAACAGTTACCTGGAGTGAATTTCAAGTTAACATCTTGAAATAAAACTCGTTTTCCAAATTGGATTCCTAAATTATTTACCGCTATCATTATAAAAATTTGCCTTAAAAATTTCAGAGTGCAAAGTTACGAATTATCAGGGAGAAATAAAAATCTACACAAAACAACATTTTTCGAGTTACTCTCAATTGATTTCTTTTGTTTGAGAAATATAAACTACCCTAATATGGCATTATTTTTGTATTAGTTACAATTAACTAAACTCTTTTATTATGATACATACGATATTCAACGCAGTTGCAATTTCATTACTAAAAATCGCGAAAAAATTAAACATTACCTACAATCAAATCAACATCATCGTATACTATCTTTTAATTCCATTATCGTGGACTATACTAATCGATATATGGATTGGACTCCCTATTACAAGTGCAATATTGACTTGTATATGGATAGGAATATTTATTGCCACACATAATTATTTCAAAGAGTGGTGCGATTGGGCATTTAAGGACTCTGTTGACTTTCTTAATTGGTTTAATCGATGGGGAGGCAATTACACCCTAAATTCTGTAATTATATGCGTTGCAATCCCTATTTTAGTATATATCGGGCTTATTTTACTACTTATCATTTAATCTCATTACTTGTTCTACATCCTTTCATTTCAAAAAAAATGTTATAGTTATGGTGTGATACAAAATTATTCGTAACTTTGAAGATGCGTAAATAATTAAAATCTATATAATTCATGAAACTAAAGTTTTTACCTATCGTTGCAGTTATCGCTGGATGTGGCGTTGCCAATAACGTAGCTGCATCGGAATTCACTAAAGATAATGACAAGGTTATACTCCATGCTTGGTCGTGGTCATTTAACACTATTGCCAACAATATGAAAGATATAGCAGCATCGGGTTATGATTATGTACAAACATCACCTGCCAACACTTGCTATGTAGGCGAAGATGGTGGATTGGCTTTATTTAGCAAGCCTGGTGATAGCGTAAAAGGCAAATGGTATTACTATTATCAACCTACCGATTGGAAAATCGGCAACTATATGCTCGGTTCTCGCGACGAATTCAAGGCAATGTGTGATAGTGCATATAAATATAACGTAAAAGTAATTGTTGACGTTCTTCCTAATCACACTGCGATTGACCACACTGCTGTACTCCCCTCTCTTGACAATGCAGTAGGTGGACATGAAAATCTATATCATGCTAACGGGTTCAAACCTATTACAAAATGGAATGACCGCATGGAATGTACAACAGGAGAAATGGGCGGGCTCCCAGATGTAAATACCGAAAATCCCGATTTTCAATATTATTATCTTCAATATGTTAATGATTTGATTAATCTTGGCGCTCGTGGATTCCGTTATGACACAGCAAAACACATTGGTTTGCCATCTGACCCTCTTGATGAGAAATCAGAGCGCAATAATTTCTGGGATATCGCTACTGGTCGTGAGGGTGTAAAAGGCTTGTCTCTTCTCATGCCCGATAGTCTATTTATTTATGGCGAGGTTCTTCAAGATAAAAATGTAAAAGAACTTGAATATGCTGAATATATCGACCAAACAGCAAGTAGTTATGGGCATGCACTTCGTGAAGCATTAGACAAAAAATCGTATAATGCTGCCGACCTTAAAACATGGCATCACCCTGTTGATGCATCTAAATTAGTAACATGGGTGGAATCACACGACACCTATTGCAACGCTCACGAATCGGCTGGACTCAGCGATGAACAAATTCGCGCGGCTTGGGTATTTCTCACCGCCCGCAATGGTGGCACACCACTATTCTATAGTCGTCCTGCAGGTAGCACTCGCGAAAACTATTGGGGCAACAATCGCGTTGGAGAACGAGGAAACGATGAATTTATGCATCCTGCAGTAGTTGCTGCTAATAATTTCAGAAAAGCAATGAAGGGTGAAGCAGAACAAGTGTTTACATCTGACAATGGCGCAGTTATTGAAGTGGCTCGTGGAAATAAAGGTATTGTTCTTGTAAACTTCTCAACAAAAGAGGAAAAATTCAAAGTTGCCACTACTCTTGCTGATGGCGAATATACCGACAAAGTATCGGGTAACACCATCAAAGTTAAAAATGGCGAAATAAAAGGTAAAATCGCTCCATTAGCAACATACGTGATATACTAATCTCATATTTGACATTAAAAATAAGGCGTGATTTTGACAAAAATCGCGCCTTATTTCATTTTGCAAGTGAATATCCTCAATTTAACATCTTTTAAGGGTGTGAGGATTTCGCTCTTTTACACCGTTTTCACTTAATACATATTATCTCATCAGCAGAAACTATTAATATTTCATAGCAATATACAACAATATACAACAAATTATCATATATATGTTAAATAACATATATTCAAAATGCTATAATTTTGAAAAATATTTACTTACTTTGTTGTAGATAATAATAGCAAATCTTCTTAACTAAAAAATATACCAAAAAAAATACAACAGTACATTTATCTAAATAAATGCTTTTTCATATAATTTCAAAATAAACGACTGAATCTAACATTAAGTACTATGTGTGTAGGAATTTGAGAGTGGCGTCCGTGAGGATTTCCACTCTTTTTTCATTATAGCATTTTCTTTCTCTCATACGGCTTAATGGTCATTTTAGTTGGTAAAACCTTTATAAATTACTATTTTACAATAATACAAAACAAAAAGAGATGCACAGTGCATCTCTTTTCAATAGATAAAATGTTATTACATTATTTATTTTTTTCTACATCGGGAGCGATGAGTTTATAACCTTTGCCATGGATATTGATGATTTCAATTGAAGGATCATCTTTGAGGTGCTTACGAAGTTTGGTAATATATACATCCATACTACGTGCATTGAAATAGTTGTCATCAATCCAGATTGTTTTCAATGCGAAATTGCGTTCAAGGATTTCATTGACATGAGCACAAAGAAGACTAAGCAATTCTGACTCTTTAGTTGTCAATTTAGTAATCTTATCATCAATCATGAGCACTTGTTTTTGAGTATCAAAGGTAAATTTACCAATTTTGTACATTGTAATTTCTTTACCTTTTTTACCTTTTACGCGGCGCAAGATAGCCTCAATACGGAACACGAGTTCTTCCATTGAGAATGGTTTTGTAATATAATCGTCAGCACCAATTTTGAACCCTTCAAGAATATCCTCTTTCAATGATTTTGCAGTAAGGAAAATCACTGGTACTTCGCTATTTACTGTGCGAATTTCTTGTGCCAATGCAAAACCATCCTTTTTAGGCATCATCACATCGAGGACACAGATATCATATTTACCTTTAAGGAATGCTTTATAACCGCTTTCGCCATCGGCAAAAAGGTCAGCATTAAATCCTTTTGCTTGGAGATATTCTCTCAACAACATGCCAAGATTTTCATCATCTTCGCATAAAAGAATACGCATACGATCTTCCATAATTTTTTAGTCTTTAGTTATTAATGGTAATGTTATTATAAATTTTGTTCCTACATTTAATTCACTTTCTACATGAATTTCTCCACCCAATTCATGTATCATTTTATACACATAAGCAAGCCCCAATCCAAAACCTTTAACATCGTGACGATTACCTGTTGATACACGATAGAATTTTTCAAAGATTCGCTTATGATTTTCTTTTTTGATACCGATACCATTATCGGCTATAGATATTTCAAGTTTGCTTCCTGAAATATTTCGTGACGTCACAACCAATTGCAATGGCACCTCTTCTCTGCGATACTTAACTGCATTATCAAGAAGATTAAATATCACGTTGGTAAAGTGCATTTCATCCACATTAATAATGGGGTCTTCGGCATTAAGTTGAGCTTCAATTCTTCCGCCATACTTTTCCACCTTGAGTTTGAATGTATGCACAATATTATCAATTGCAGCATTAGCATCAACCTCTTGAAGTTTTAGCGTAGCCTTTTGACGTTCAAACATTGACATCTGCAACACTTTTTCAACCTGGAATCGCAAACGCTTTGTTTCATCATTTATAACAGTTGAAATATGTTGCAACATCGCTGGCGATTTTCTCACCGAATCATCCTTTAACATTTGAGCCGCAAGCGATATTGATGATATTGGAGTCTTAAACTCGTGGGTCATATTATTAATAAAGTCATTTTTCATCTCAGTGAGTTTCTTTTGACGGAAAACTACGATAATGGTAAAAATAAAAATTATCAATAATATTATCGTAAACGCAAACGAAGGTATCATAAATCGAATTGAAGAGAAGATATAATCTTGTTTCGTTGGGAAAAACACCTTCAAATAATTCAATTTATTTACTGGGTCATTAGGGAACAATGTTTGCACATACACGCTCTCCACATCGCCCGCAACTGGGTCATACCCTTCGGTTGAATATACTACTCCCCCATTTCTATTTACTATAGCAAACTCAAATGGCAATATCAATCCATTATTTTCAAATTCCGACTTCAAATATGAACTAACCACAGCCGAATCGGCACGTTCTTTCATAGGGCGATTGCTCGCTTGACTCAAAATATTCAATATAACTTCATCAATAAGCCCTTTTTGATAAAGATATTGATCGCGCAACACCTCTTTAAGCGACTTATAATGGTTTTTAATATCCATTTGAGTCTTTTGAATTTGATAAATTTTATCCGCGTCACCCTTAATTGTCAAATCAGCCTCAACTCCCGATGCAGTCTTAATAGAATACACCAATCCTGTTTGTTGTGGCAAATTATTTCCATAAGATGTGTAAATTGATGACGAACCTATTCGAGCGGCATCCTCTTCAAGAAAATAACGAGTTTCATCTTGCTCGAGCATGGCCGTTACGGCATAAAGACTACGCTTTACCCCCTCGGCAAACTGATCCTCACGCATACGAATCATATTGCCCATGTATGACATCTGAACATACAGCAAGCCCATGAAGGTAAGCCCCATCAATATTGCCAATACCCAGATTGTTGATTTTTTCATACTCAAACTTTTAGTTAATAACTCTATTTTCAATTATTTACATCTTGAAATATTAACAATAAAACTGCTTATTTGTTTATTTTTTCTATTTTTAGCACTTTAATTTTAACATTTCGTGTCAAAATTAACATTTAAGTGTGAAATATCCAAATTTGTTTTCAAAAAAAGAACATTTGTAACAAATTTTGCTACAAATGTTCCAAACATGCTTTCGTTTTCTGGTTATTTTGTTTAACCTATAATTGTGAAACAATTAACATTATTCATTTTCTTCATGCAATTCATCGGCTTTAGGCAATGTTAGTCGTAGCAACAGATAGCCCAATAATCCTGCTAATAAAGAGCCTACGACAATACCCAGTTTTGATTGACTTAACAACTCGGCATTGCCCATCTCTGCCGAGCCAAATGACAAGTTTGCAATAAACATTGATACGGTAAAACCAATACCACCCAACATTGCTACCGAAACAAGCATCTTCCAATTAGAATTTTGAGGCATTGGAGCAAGACGCATTTTTATTGCTAACCATGAGAATGAAAAAATCCCAAGAACTTTACCTAGAACCAAACCACATATAATTGCCAAGCTAACACCACTAAACACAGTAGTCATATCTAACCCTTGCAACACTATACCCGCATTGGCAAATGCAAACAATGGTATAATCAAATAATTGACTAATGGATGTAGTGTATCCTCCAAATCTTGCAACGGAGATATCACTTTATCTGATGCCGACTCCACTTGCTTTAGCCAGTCCATCTGATGATTACTCAAAATTGTGCGTTTATTCAAATCAACATCTTCTTCTGATGAAAAATGCGAAATTGCCACCTTTATTTTATTAATGTATAAACGAGGTTCAAACACAGGGGTTGAAGGAATACAAAATGCCACAAGCACACCTGCAATTGTAGAATGAATACCCGAGTTGAGGAATAAATACCACACCACAATTCCGATTATCAAGTAAAACATTTTACTCTTAACCTTCATAAACGAACCAAGCATTAACAACAATAATAACGCTACTGCATAGACCAACATCATTGCATTGATGTGTGAAGAGTAGAATATTGCAATTACAATAATGCCACCTATATCATCTACTACAGCTAGTGTTGTCAAAAACACCTTTAACGAAATAGGCACTCGTGAGCGAAGCATTCCAAGCACGCCAAGCGAGAATGCGATATCTGTTGCCATTGGAATCGCCGCACCTCCCGCAAAGTCAGTTCCGGCTCCAAAAAACAAGAATATGGTTACTGGCACTATCATTCCACCTATCGCTGCAATAATAGGCAACAAGGCTTGCTTAAACGATGACAATTCACCTACCAAAACCTCACGTTTAATCTCCAAACCTATTGCAAAAAAGAAAATTGCCATTAAGGCGTCGTTAATAAATTGCAATACAGTCATTGGATGCCCGCCATGACTAAAGAGATTAAAGTCCCCAATTTGAAGGCGAATTTCCTGATTCCAAAAACTAAAATAATAGCCACTTATACTTGGCACATTGGCTATAATAAACGCCAAAATAGTTACTACAATCAACACATTCCCACCCGAAATGTGATGTCGTATTGACTGCTGAGCCGAATATAATGGGGCTTGCTCATCGTCCTTTAATTCTAAATCTTCCTGCATGTTTTCTTCCTGCATATTCAATCAAAAAAAATAAGTATCGTTCACCTCAGTTTATGCAACAACTGGCTCACGATACTTGTTTATTATTTGTTACGAAATTTAATCCAGTTTCAATACTGCAAGGAATGCTTTTTGAGGCACCTCAACCGAACCAATTTGTTTCATACGTTTTTTACCCTTCTTTTGCTTTTCTAGCAACTTGCGCTTACGCGAGATATCACCACCATAACACTTAGCAGTTACATCCTTACGCACAGCTTTAATTGTTTCGCGAGCAATGATTTTCGCACCTATAGCAGCTTGAATTGCAATATCAAATTGTTGACGTGGAATTAGTTCTTTAAGTTTTTCACACATTCTACGACCAAATGTCACAGCGTTATCAACATGTGTCAATGTACTCAATGCGTCAACACTCTCTCCATTGAGAAGAATATCAAGTTTCACGAGTTTTGATTCACGGAAATCATGAATATGATAGTCAAACGAAGCATAACCTTTAGAAATTGATTTCAATTTATCATAGAAGTCAATCACAATTTCGCCAAGAGGCATATCAAAGATAATCTCCATACGGTTACCCGATATGTATTCTTGTTTCACCAATTCGCCACGTTTACCAAGGCATAATGTCATAATAGGACCAATATAATCGGCAGCAGTAATCACCGATGCGCGAATATATGGTTCTTCAATATGGTCGATAAGAGTCAAATCGGGCAATCCCGATGGATTATGCACCTCAGTCATCACGCCTTTCTTGTCATATACTCGATACGACACGTTAGGCACCGTGGTGATAACATCCATATCAAACTCACGGCCGAGACGCTCTTGAACAATTTCCATGTGCAACAATCCAAGGAATCCACAACGGAAACCGAAACCTAGTGCCATTGACGACTCAGGTTGGAATGTCAACGAAGCATCATTAAGTTGCAATTTTTCGAGCGACGCACGCAAGTTTTCATAATCTTCAGTTTCGATTGGATATACACCAGCAAACACCATTGGTTTCACCTCTTCAAATCCATCGATTGCAGCATCACAAGGATTTTGAACATGAGTAATCGTATCACCCACTTTCACCTCTTTTGAGGTTTTGATACCCGAAATAATGTATCCTACATTTCCCGCCGACAATTCTTGTCCAGGAACCATATCAAGTTTCAACACCCCTATTTCATCGGCATGATACTCCTTACCTGTTGCGACAAATTTCACAAAATCGTTTTTGCGAATACGACCATTAACGATTTTGAAATATGCGATAATACCGCGGAATGGGTTAAACACCGAGTCAAAAATCAACGCTTGCAATGGAGCATCAGGATCACCCTCGGGAGCTGGCACACGGTCAATAATAGCCTCAAGAATGTCGGGAATACCAATGCCCGTTTTGCCACTTGCACGAATTATCTCTTCGCGTTTACAACCGAGCAAATCTATAATTTGGTCCTCCACCTCTTCAGGCTTAGCGCTATCGAGATCGACCTTATTGACTACAGGTATTATTTCCAAGTCATTGTCGATAGCCATGTAAAGGTTAGAGATTGTTTGAGCTTGAATACCTTGCGATGCATCTACAATCAACAACGCACCTTCACAAGCAGCAATCGAGCGCGACACCTCATACGAGAAGTCAACGTGTCCTGGAGTGTCAATAAGATTGAGTGTATATTGTTCGCCATTAAGAGCATATTGCATTTGAATTGCATGACTCTTAATTGTAATACCACGTTCACGCTCAAGATCCATATCATCAAGGACTTGGGCTTGCAAATCTTTCTGCTCTACTGTATTGGTAAACTCCAACAATCTATCAGCGAGTGTTGATTTACCGTGGTCGATGTGAGCAATAATACAAAAGTTTCTTATATTTTTCATCAAAAAAGTAATTTCTAAAGTGACTATCTTTTGAGCACTTTCTTTTCAAGTTACAAAATTACAACATTTTAATGGGTTTTCAAAAAATTGACAATTCTCAACACAAAAATAGTTCAAAATAAAGGCGTAGCATACACGCCACGCCTACATCAATCATATCCCTATACACAAGACTTCACATTGATGTTTTATACCATTATTAATAGTTCATTTCTGATGCCACCATTTTGAGATTAGGGCACGCTTGAGTTATCAAGTCAAACAACATATTAAATCGGCAATTAATATATACCAACTGTTGATCAAACGACACATTCAATGTCATCAAACTATTGTTATTACATATCAACCTCTCAAGCAGATATTGATTAGACAAATCAAGGTCGGTCAAGTCGTTATAAGAGCAATCAACATAGGTCAGTTTAGGACAATCCATTACCACAAGTTTTGTCAAGTCATTATTTGAGCAATACAAATCTAAAAGATTTCCACAATCACGCATTGCCAACGATGTCAAACGATTATTCATACACGAAAATGCATATAATGCTG
>JAEIGA010019866.1_pt1 | contig 10237 bp, 8 predicted proteins | sample 9270691 | NCBI WGS metagenome assembly JAEIGA01 (sample SAMN17057246, study PRJNA624740) | gut metagenome | biome: biome; isolation source: fecal sample | host: Bos grunniens | place: China: Xizang | collected 2019
GCCTTTATGTTATGAGAGCGAGACCCAACAATTCCTTTAAATATGCTAAACTTAAAGGTTTGGATTTAAATGCTTTGTATGTTGACCAAAAGGGTAATGAATACACCGGAGATTATTTAACCCACTTTGGTTTCAAAATCTCTCCCGACAAGGATTACGACAGCAAGATTATAGTATTAAACAAAAAATAGAGTGATAGAAATGAATAAAAAAATAGAAAAATTTGTTTTAGAAAGCATTGATAAGACCGTAAGATATAGCCCCAATGATGAGGGTACCCTTGTGGGTCTTCCCTTTAAGTACACTGTTCCCTGTGTGGGCGAACATTTCCAAGAAATTTATTATTGGGATACCTATTTTTCCAACGTGGGTATGATTATGGTTGGCAAGGTGGAGTACGCCAAGAGCAATGTTGATAATATGCTTTGGATGGTGGAAAAGTTCGGCCATATGCCTAACGGCAACCGTACATATTACCTTAACCGTTCACAACCACCTTTCCTTTCTAAGATGGTTCGTGATGTTTTTGAGGTTACAGGAGATAAAGAGTGGCTCTCAAATGCCTATAAGACCCTTGTTAAGGAGTACAAATTTTGGCAAACCGACAAGTTGGCAGAAAACGGACTTAACGGTTATTTCGGTTACGATGTTAAAGAAAATGACCCCGAAGAAACATTGCCGAGATTTTGCATTAGATGTAAACTTGACATAAATGACCTTGTAACCGACGAGGAAAAATACGAAAATTGCCTTGCTGCTTTCTCTATTTACGAGTGTGGTTGGGACTGTTCTTCACGCTTTGTAAATAAGGGCCATCAGTTTAATGCCCTTGACCTTAACTCCTTGCTTTATGATTTTGAAGAGAATATGAGAGTGTTCTCCGAAATTTTAGGTTTGGGCGAAGAAGACCTTTGGAGCAAGAGAAAAGAAGCACGTCGCAACAAGATGAAGGAAATTATGTGGAACGAAGAAGAGGGTCTCTTTATGGATTACAACTTCGTTGCAGGTGAATTTTCAAACTATAAATCCATTGCAAGTTTCTTCCCAATGTTTGCTAATTTGGCAACCCGTGAAGAGGCTGAGAAAACAATGGAACTTTTACCTCAGTTAGAACAAGAATTTGGTGTTGCTTGTGGAACTAAAGACAATTGCAAATACTTCCAATGGGATTACCCCAACGTTTGGGCGCCTTTGCATTTTGTTATGTATCATGCACTTAAAAATTACGGATACGATGAAGATGCAATGAGAATTGCCGAAAAGTATGTTAAACTTGTTGAGGCAAACTACGAAGAGACCGACTGTTTCTGGGAAAAGTATGACGGTGTTACAGGCAAGGTTGCAAACCCTGAATATAAAACTCAGGCCAAGGTTGAAATGATGGGTTGGACTTCGGGGGTTTATATTGCCCTTTCCGATGCCACCGAGAATAAATAAAGTTTAAAAGGTGAGCTTGTAATGCTAAAAACAACACCTGCAGTTTTTGCAGTTGGAAACAATTATCAAATAATGGTTCCCGTAACAAAGCCCTCTTTATTTTGGGTTGAGGTTGACGGTGAAACTTATACCGACAGCCAAAACGGAATAATGCGTTCCATTTGCACCATTCACCGTGTGACAGTGCCCATGGAAGTTTTGGATAAAGCAGGTAAATACACCGTTTGCGAAAGAGAAATTATTGATAGAAAACCCTATTTCCCCGAAACCGAGGAAACGGTGAAAACAACCTATAAATTCTATCCCGTACCTATGGAAAACCCCCGTGTTTACCACGTTGCCGATACTCATAATATGACGGTAGAGCCCATTAAGGCTGCGAAAACCTTTGGGGACATTGATTTGCTTATTTTAAATGGCGATATTCCCGACCATAGTGGCGCCATAGAAAATTACGATGTAATTTACGAAATAATCGGTGAGATTACAAAGGGCGAAAAACCCACTGTATTCTCTCGTGGCAACCACGATTTAAGAGGTTATTTTGCCGAGGCTATGGCTGAGTATACCCCAAACTATAATGGGAATACATATTACACCTTTAAGGTAGGTCCAATTTGGGGTATTGTGCTTGACTGTGGCGAAGATAAGGATGATACACATCCCGAATACGGTTTTACCGTTAGTTGCCACGAATTTAGAAAAAGACAAATCGACTTTATAAAAGAGGTTATTAAGAGTAAAGAATTTGAGGCAGAGGATATTATCTGTAAAATGGTGGTTTGCCACAATCCTTTTACCAATGTTCAAAAGCACCCATTTGATATTGAAAAGGAAATTTATTCTAAATGGGCATCTCTTTTAAAAGAAAATATTAAGCCTAATATTATGTTGGCAGGCCATATCCACGATTGCTTCATTTCGGAAGTTGGCAGCGAATACGACCATTTGGGTCAACCTTGTGTTTTGGTGGTTGGCTCCGATAAATCAAAGGAATACCACGCAGGTTGTGGACTTACCATTGGTAAAAATTCTATCGAATCGGTATTTTGCGACAGCGACGGCAAGGTTTTTGGAAAGACTATTTTGAAAATTGAGGACTAATTATGCGTATATACGAAAATCCACAAAAAACAAGTGAAAACCGTTTAAAGGCCATTAGTTTTTATAATATCGGTGGCGTTAGCGAAACCCTTTCTTTAAACGGCGAGTGGGATTTTGCCTTTTTCAAAAGGGATATTGATGTTCCTGATACTATCACACAGTGGGATAAAATCGAAGTGCCTTCTTGTTGGCAGTTAAAGGGATACGAAAACCCCAATTATTCCAATATTAACTATCCTTATCCTTGCGACCCTCCCTTCGTTCCCGATGATAACCCTTGTGGTGTTTATAGAAGAACTATTAACATCGGCAAAAAGTGGGGCAAGATTTATATCGTTTTTGAGGGTGTTGCTTCTTGTGGTTTCTTAAGTGTTAACGGCAAAGAAGTGGGTTACACCCAAGGAAGCCATTTAAGAGCCCAATTTGATATTACCGATTTCGTCACTGAAGGCGAAAACAAAATTGTGGTTAAGGTTTTAAAATGGTGCTGTGGAAGTTATCTTGAGAGTCAGGATATGTTCCGTCACAACGGTATTTTCCGTGATGTTTTGTTGCTCCAAAGACCAATTGGTCACATTGAAGATGTTGAGTGCATCCCTAACACCAAGGAAATTTCCCTTAAGTTAGAAGGCAAGGCAAACCTTAAAGTTAAGGAAGCCGATAAAATTTTATTTGAAGGTCAAATCGAAAACGAGGTTGCCTTCGCTCCCGAAAATCCTGTTTTGTGGAACGCTGAAAAGCCCTTCCTTTATACCATCCAACTGGAAAGAGCAGGGGAGACTGTTACCTTTAAAACGGGTATGAGAGATATTAAAATTTCTTCAAAGTTTGAACTTTTGGTTAACGGCGTTTCGGTTAAACTTCACGGTATTAACCGTCACGACACCAGTAAGTACAACGGCTGGTGCCAGTCGGAGACGGAAATCCTTCGTGACCTTAAACTTATGAAGGAACTTAATATTAACTGCATAAGAACGGCTCACTATCCTCCCGTTCCAAGATTTATGGAACTTTGCGATGAAATGGGCTTTTACGTGATTTGCGAAACCGATATTGAAACCCACGGCTTTGCAAGAAGAACAGCCGGTGGTAACGGCTATGACCCTGCAGATAATATCTGGCCCTGTTCTGATTACGCTTGGACAGCCGAGCATATCGACCGAATGGAAAGAATGGTGGAAACCTTTAAGAATTTCCCCTCGGTTATTATGTGGTCAACAGGCAACGAAAGTGCCCACGGTTGCAACCATGTTGAAATGATTAAATGGACCAAAAACAGAGATAACACCCGTTTGATTCACTGTGAAGATGCTTGTCGTAAGGGTCAGATTCACAATTCGGACGTTTATTCCATGATGTATCTCGGTTATGATAGAATCGAGCAGTTGGCAAAGTCTAATGATATCAATATGCCTGTATTCCTTTGCGAATATGCTCACGCGATGGGTAACGGCCCCGGAGACCTTGTTAAATATCAGGACATTTTTGATAAATACACCAAAACCATTGGTGGTTGTATTTGGGAGTGGGCCGACCACGTTGTTGTGGTTGACGGTGTTCAAAAATACGGTGGCGATTTCGAAGGTGAACTCACCCACGACGGCAACTTCTGTTGTGACGGTTTGGTTTTCGCTGACCGTTCATTAAAGGCAGGTTCCTTGGAAGCAAAATATGCCTTCCAACCCATGCGTACCACCCTTGAAGGTAACACCTTAAAGGTTAAAAACCGTTTGGATTTCACAAACCTTAACGAGTATGAGTTATGCTATAACATTACTGTTGATGGCAAGGAAGTTTATGCTAATAAGGTTGTTTTAGATGTTGAACCCCACGATGTTGGAGAAATCGAGATAGATTACACTCCCGTTGCTTGTGAACTCGGTGCATATCTTAACGTAACCCTTAACAAAGATGGCAAAGAGGTTGCAACCGAGCAACATAAACTTGAGTGTTCAAGACCTGAAACCTCAGAGGTAGAGGGTATTTCCTTAACCGAGGATAAATTAAATATTTATGCTAAGGGCGAAGGATTTAGTTACACCTTCTCGAAACATTACGGCGCCTTTACAAGTATGGTTATTGATGGTAAGGAACAGTTGGCTGACAAGATGAAGATTTCGGCCTTCCGTGCTCCCACCGATAATGACCGTAACATTATAAACCGTTGGGCAAATATGAATATTTGGCAGGGAGAAAACCTTGACATAGCCTTCCTTAAGGTATATAATTGTGAACTTGTGGGCGAAAGCATTGTGGTAGAAGGCTCTTTGGCAGGTGTTTCGAGAATTCCCTGTTTCCATTATACCTTAAAGGTTACAATATCCGAAAAAGGCGTTGTCCAAATGGAACTCAAGGCAAAGGTGCGTGAAAACGCAGTTTTCTTGCCTCGCCTTGGTTTTGAAATTCCGTTGGTGGAAACTTCAAAAGAGTTTACCTATTTTGGCAGAGGCCCTGTGGAAAACTATTGCGATATGTACCATTATGCTCCCGTTTCGCTTTATAATAGCGATGTTGACAGTGAGTATGTGGAGTATGTAAGACCTCAGGAACACGGAAACCATACCGAAACTCGAAAACTCGAAATTGGAAATATGGAAATTTACAGCGACAAGGCTTTTGAAATCAATGTTTCCAATTACAGTATTGAAGAACTTTATAAAGCAAACCACACCGATGAACTAAAGAAAGACTCAAAGGTTCATTTAAGGGTTGATTATAAGGTTACAGGTATTGGTTCTAACTCTTGCGGACCTGAAATTTCAGAAGAATTCAGATTAAAAGAAAAGGATATAGACTTTAAGTTCTATATTGCGCCCAAGAAAGGCTAAGATTTAAAATGGCATCAATTAAAGTAGACAAAGCAACTAAAAACTCGGCTAAAATCGGCTCTTTTTGTATTTTGACCTACCTTGTGAGCTATTTAGCGAGAAATATTACCGGTGTTGTAACACCCTTGATGATCGGAGAAGGAAGTTATACCAAAAACTTTTTGGGGTTGCTTACTACCGTATACTTTGCTGTATATGCGGTAGGTCAACTTGTAAACGGTTTTTTAGGCGACCGTATACGCTCTCGTTATATGATTTTAATGGGATGCTGTATAGCAGGTGGTGGAATGGCATTGTTTCCTATGTGGAACAATACTGTTCTTAATATAATCGCCTTTGCAATGCTCGGTTTTGGACTTTCAATGCTTAGAGGTCCTTTAATGAAGGTTATTGCCGAAAATATGTCCCCCACAGCAGCTGAAACTGTTTGTGTGCTATTTTCGGTTGCATCCTTTGCCGGTCCCTTACTAGCAAGTCTTTTGGCAGTTATTTTTAAGTGGAAGTTGGTATTCTTCGTAACTGCTGCTTTCTCGGTGGCTATGGGTGTTGGTTCCTTTGTTTATTTCACAAATCTCGAAAGAAAAGGTATTATAACCTTCACCCCCAAAAAGGAAAACATTTTTGGTGGAATTAAGCAATTGTTTGCAATTAAAAACTTTATCTTTTTCCTTTTGGTGGCAGCCATTGTTGAAATTGGAACTTCTTCCATCAATTTTTGGATTCCTACATATATGACCGAGTATTTAGGTGTTTCGGCCGAAATGAGCGCAGGAATATTCTCTTTTATGTCCATGCTCAAAATTGTTTCACCTTTTATTTGTATCTTTATTTATAGAACAGTTATAAAGGATGTAATCAAGTTAGAGGCTACGTTATTTATAATTTCGGCAGTATTCTTTATCTTGCTTATGTTTACAAAAGAATTACCTCTTTTAAATGTTGCCTTGTTCTCTTTGGCAAAATTGGCAATCGGCTGCTCTTCAACCGTACTTTGGAGTATTTATATTCCAAGCCTTGCGAAATACGGTAGCGTTTCGGCAGGAAATGGCGTGTTCGATTTTACAGGTTATGCTGCAGCAGCATTGCTTAATGCATTTTTCGCCTCTTTCGACAACTGGAATGGCGTTATAATTTCCTGGACCGGTATGATGATTGTAGGTCTTGGTGGCGCCCTTGTTGCAGGGCTGTTAATGAGAGGCAAAAGCGCAGAATAAAAAATCCCAAGCAGTTGTGTTTTTTTGCAACTGCTTGAGTTTTTTAAAGGAGAAAATATGATTTATACCGTAACTCTTAATCCTGCTTTGGATTATACCCTTAATATAGATTTGCTTGAAAGGGGAGCGATTACCCGTTCAAATGGGGAAAATTCGGCTTTCGGCGGAAAAGGGATTAATGTGTCCTTGGTTTTAAAGGAATTAGGGTTAGACTCGACGGCCCTCGGAATATGCGCAGGTTTTGTGGGCGAAGCCTTGGTTTGTGATTTGGAAAACAAGGGGATTAAAACCGATTTTGTCCGTTTGAAAGAGGGAAATACCCGAATAAATGTAAAAATACGTGACGGCGCCGAGACCGATATTAACTGTGGTGGCCCCAATGTGACCCGTGAGGCTTTGGAGGAGCTTTACTTAAAACTTGATGCCCTTCAAAGTGGGGATATTTTGGTTCTTGCGGGAAGTATTCCAAAAGGTGTGGACCAAAGTGTGTATGCCGACATTATGAAAAGACTTCAAAATAAGGGGATTTTGTTTGTTGTGGATGCTTGTGGCGAGGCCTTGACCAAAGCATTAGAACAAAAGCCTTTCCTTATTAAACCCAACGAGGATGAACTTTCCGAAATTTTCAAAACGAATATTGAAACTTTGGAAGATGCACTTTTTTACGCCGAGAAATTATGCGAAATGGGTGCCGAAAATGTGCTTGTTTCCTTGGGAGAAAAGGGAGCGGTTTTAAGGGATGCCGAAGGCAATGAGTATTTTAAAAGTTCCAAAAAAATAACCCCCAAAAGCACGGTTGGTGCAGGGGATTCTATGGTTGCAGGATTCTTGGCAGGATATATCCTTGAAGGAGATTTTGAAAAAGCGCTTAAACTGGGATCGGCCTGTGGCACGGCAACGGCTTCGTGTTACGGCTTGGCAACTAAAAAGGAAATTGAATATTACAAATAACAAAAGGACGGTTTTAACCGTCCTTTTCAGTATCTTCATCATCTTTATTGTTTGCTATTGCAACGTGATAAAAAACAACTTTAAACACAAAGGTCAAGAAAGAAATAAAGGAAAATGTTGCTCCCACAATCAAGAAGGGTAGGTAGAAATTACCACCGATAAAGGTTATAATCGCGATGGCAATGCAAAACAGTGAAATGCGATTAAAGTAAACCACATTATCAACCTGGAAAAGATGGTCCTTTAAAATGCTTTTAATAATGCGACGGATGTAAAGCAAAATTCCTGCTGCAAAGGGCACACAAGGATAACAAGTAACCATAACAACGGCAGGTAAAGTGTGGGCACGGCCCATGGTTTCAACATACCAGGTAACTGCCCATGGCAAAGCTATGGCGAAGGCAACTAAAAGTAAGCCAAATAGGTTTGTAAGCCAAATCGCAAGTCTTAAAGCTTTCTTATCCAAAGGTCATCTCTCCTTGTAGAGTGGGGTTATATTCTTATTATAATAACTTAAATATTTTTTGTCAATAGGCTGAAGCTTCCACATAAAAATCCCTTGACTTTTGGACTTTAAAATTATATAATAAGTCGGTATCAGGTCACCATAAACTTAATATAACGAGGTGTGGCTCAGTTTGGTAGTTTTTAGCCGAGCGCGTCCTGTGGACGGAGAAGCGAAGGCTGAAAAGGCGCAGTGGTCGATAAGTGAGACACGGCAGTGTCGAGTCATCGGGCACCACAAGAGTAAGCCACAAGTGGCGCGTATAAATTGATATAGCAATTTAAGATACAGTAAAAACTTAATATAACGAGGTGTGGCTCAGTTTGGTAGAGCGCCACGTTCGGGACGTGGAAGCCGCAGGTTCGAATCCTGTCACCTCGACCAGTCGAGTGCCTCGACACGCAAACGCGTGTTGAGGTTCTTCTTTTAGTTTTAGCTTCGCATTTAGGTTATTTTTCAAAATCTTGACAACCCACGGGTATTATTGTATATTGAAGTTAAAGAAACTTGGCAATTAATCTATTTAGTTGGGGAGTTAATATTATGACAGCGGGTGAGTGTTTTTCTATGAAAGCCTTTGATAAGGCATATTTAACCTTTATTTTTGACGATGGGCACATTGGCTTCACGAAAGAGTGTTTCGAGTTATTTCAAAGTTATGGTATGCCAATGGGTTGCGCCATAGTTGCCGCTAAAGTTATGGAAAACCCTGAGGATATTGATTTATTTTTGAAAATTGAAAAGGCAGGGGGAGAAATTTTCTCCCATACATATAATCACCATGCATTACATAAAGACAACTGCACTCTTGAAAAAATTGAAACCGAATTGGGCGATTCTTACAGGGCTTTGACCAAGTTGGGCTTCAAGATTAATGGCATTATTGAGGCAGGTAATGGCGGTGGCGAGAACACTGCAAACTATGAATTAATCGAAACTGTTTCTCGCAAGTATTATAAATATTCCAATGCTTACGGTGTTTCGCCCCAGTATAATAAAAGCCGTACCTGGTTGCCTAATCACACCCTGGAGTCGGGCAAGAAGCGTATAAGCCAGGCTATTGAAAATAAGGAATGGCTGGTGATTTCGGCCCACCACTTTGGCGAGTATTCCAAAGAAAATATGACCGAACTTTTGAAATTCATCGATTCTAAAGGCAAAGACAAAGCCGAAGTTGTGACCTGGAATTATGTTTACGAAAACTTTGGGAATTTTACAAAATAATTTGATATAAAAAAGAAGCACGAAATTTTCGTGCTTCTTTTAATTAGGTTTGTAATTATTTACCGTTTAAAAGAGGATTATCGCCAAATAACTTTTCGTTACATTCATCGCAATATATGATCCAGTCTTCTTCCATATTTGAGTTTTCTTTAACCTTAACCTCTTTATCGCAATTATCACAATGTAGGGTTTTAGTTGCCGAACATCCGGCCATAATTAAAAGGCAAGTTATTACCATAACGGAACACAAAATTTTTTTCATAATAATTCCCCTTTGTTTTGAAAAGTATTAACTTTAAGGTAATTATACAATAAAAATTAATTCTTTGCAAGAATAAAAAACAGCCTCTAGGGCTGTTTTTGCTTTTATCTGTGTTTTCCAATGAAGAACATTGCTATGGTGCCGGGACCTGCGTGGGAGCCGATGACGGGGCCAATTTCGGTAATCATGGTAACGTCGGCGTTATGGCGCTCCTTTAAAATATCGGCTAAACGCTCGGCATCCTCTTTACATTGGGCGTGGGAGATAAAAATTGGGGTGTTCTTTTCCTCGAAGGAAAGTTCAGCGTATTTAGAAGCCAAGGCTTCGATGGCGTTCTTTCTTCCACGGGCAGTTGAAACCTTTATAAGGTGACCTTCATCATCCATTTGAAGAATTGGTTTAATACCGAGAAGTCCACCTGCAAGGGCAACGAGGGGACTTACACGGCCACCCCTTTTAAGGTATTCCAAATCATCAACGGTGAACCAAATACAGTGGTTGGGAACAAGGGACTCTATGTAGGCGGCGTTTTCTTCAAGAGTTGCCCCTTCATTTTTCTTGTTAACGGCCATATAAACCATCAAGCCACCACCTGCTGATGCGGCCAAGGTGTCAACAACAATGATTTTACGGTCAGGGTATTGTTCTTTAAGGTCGGCCACAGCCATATTAGCCGAGTTGACGGTTGTGCTGAGCCCCGAGGAGAAAGCAA
>JAEIGA010019867.1_pt1 | contig 10237 bp, 8 predicted proteins | sample 9270691 | NCBI WGS metagenome assembly JAEIGA01 (sample SAMN17057246, study PRJNA624740) | gut metagenome | biome: biome; isolation source: fecal sample | host: Bos grunniens | place: China: Xizang | collected 2019
ATTTATTTTTGAAATTACTATAATCGTAATTAAAGTTCCAAGACCTAATAAAAACGGAGCAATATTAAAAGTTTTAATTGCAAAAATATAATTGACAACTTTTCCTAAAAAGTTTGTGTTTTTAAAAGTTTGTCCTAAAAACTCAATGCTATTAGGTATAATAAAACCACAAAAATCTTTAAATTGACTTGTTAAAAGACCAACGCCTATAGCAGTAGTAAAACCTATAACGATAGGGTAAGGTATATATTTTACTAAATCACCACACTTTAAAAAGCCGAAAATAATAAGCAACAAGCCGGCAAGAAGGGTAGCAAATTGTAGTCCGACTATACCAACGTTAGGATTATCAACGTAACCGTAAATTATTGCGACAAACGCTGCCGTTGGCCCTGTAATTTGAAATTTAGAGCCACCAAATAATGATGCAAAAAATCCTGCGACGATAGACGCTATAATACCCATTTGAATACCGTTAGCACCGCTATCTTCGGGGATTGACTGACTACCTAACGCGATAGAAAGAGGTAAAGCAATAATAGCAACTAACAACCCACTTAATACGTCGTTAATAAGATATTTTGCTTTATAGTCTTTAAAACGTGAAAGTAATTTCATTGTTTTCTCCTTTGTATGATTATGAATTATAGCATTTTTTAGTTAAAAAATCAAAGTTTTTAAAGGTGTTTTTAATAGAATATTAAAAAAATACGCTACTTACGTAAAGCAAGTAGCGTAAAAAATTCTTTAAATAAAATTATAACGGTTAATTTTTTAACTTTTTTATTAAATCAATTATAGTTTGTTTATTGTCGCCTGATAAATTGTCAATCATATCAAATAACGATTTATCTTCTTCTTTTAATATAGGACAAAAAAATTCAGTAGTAGTTATTTGTAAAATATCTAATATTTCTAATAGCATATCAATAGTTAATTGAATTTCGCCACTCTCAATTCTATAAAAATAAGTTTTAGAGTGCCCAAGTTCAAGACCTAATTTATAAGCAGAAATATTTTTTTTATTTCTAAAATAACCTATTCTTTCTATAATTTCTTTTTTAGATAAGTTTAAATTTTCCATAATATACCTTACGTATATATTTTACCAAAATATAGCTTTACAATATTAACGTATTACGTATATCGTTTGTTTATTTTAACGAAATATGTTATAATTATTAACGGAATATGTAATATTTATAAAATATATTACGAAAAAGGTATAATATGAAAACTTTGATATGTTCATTTTTTGGTCATAGAAAAATAAATATAAATAACAATTTAAATCAAAAAATATATCTGTGTATTGAAAATTTAATTGTAAATTACAACGTAAAAATGTTTTTGTTTGGCAGTAAAAGTGATTTTAACGATTATTGTCATTTTGTAGTAAGTGGTTTAAAACAAAAGTATTCTAATATAAAAAGAGTTTGCTATACTTGTAAAAGTGAAGGCTGTGCTTTAGAAAGTCAAAGGCAAGAGTATGAAACTTTTTATTTGCGTTACGTAAATAAAGAAGTATATTTACTTACTTTTGAAGAAGAGCATGAGCATAAAACTAAATATACTGCTAATAAGGCAAGTTATGTTAAGCGAAATCAAGCAATGATAGATGACAGTGATATTTGTGTATTTTATTATAACAAAAACTACGTTCCGTCATCTAAAACAAAAAGTGGCACTAAAATTGCATTTGAGTACGCTATTAAAAAGAAAAAATGTATTATTAATCTTTTTAATTAAATACGCTACTTACGTAAAGCAAGTAGCGTATTTAATTAAATTATTTCAACTATCGTGTTTGCAGATTTAACAATCTTGTTTTCAGGGATAACTCCACGAACGCTAGTCAATGGATAAATTCTTGAATTTTTACCTATTATAGTGCCTGGGTTAAGTACCGAGCCACAGCCAACGTCGGCGTGGTCGCCCAAAATTGCACCTATTTTTCTTAAATTAGTTTCAATATCGGTATCAGCGTGAATTACAATATTTTTCTTGTCTGATTTTAAGTTAGAACATATAGAGCCTGCGCCCATGTGCGAGTAATTACCTAAAATAGAATCGCCAACGTAGTTGTAGTGTGGTATTTGCGCGTTATTAAGCAAAATGCAATTTTTTAATTCTGAAGAATTACCAATAACACAGTTTTCGCCTATAATAACGTTGCCCCTAATATAAGCACCCGGTCTAATTTCAGTATTACTACCGATAATAGCAGGGGCAATAATAGTTGCCTTATCGCTTATAACTACGTTTTCGCCAACCAAAACGCCTTCTTGTAAAAGTTTAAATCCGTCGGGGATATTTTCAAATAAAAATTTAATATGATTTTTAATTTGAGGTAATATTTCCCAAGGGTAAGTAGTGCTATCAAATAAATCTTTTAAGTAAGGAATAGTAATTTCAAACAAATCTTTAGTTTTAATTTTACTCAACTACGTGTCCCCCTAAAACTACTGCGTCAGCAATTTCATTAGCGTATGATTCGCAAAGGTTAACGTCTTCGCACTCAATCATAATTCTAATAACGGGTTCAGTACCGCTTTCTCTTAATAAAACTCTACCTTTATTATTAATTTTATTTTCAACGCTTTGTTTTGCTTCAAGAACTTTTTTATCAGTTAAAGCAAGTTTTTTATCTTTTACTCTAACGTTTTTTAAATATTGTGGGTAGAGTGTTATAGGTTTTGCTAATTCATTTAAAGTACTCTTGCTATCAAGAACTTCTTCAGTAAGCATAATCGCAGTAAGTATGCCGTCGCCCGTAGTAGCGTATTTTTTAATAATGATATGACCAGATTGTTCGCCACCAAGCGCGTAATCGTTATTTTGCATACACTCGTAAACAAATCTATCGCCAACTTGCGTTTGAACGCATTTAATACCAAGTTTAGCAAGGCTGTTTATAAACCCACTGTTAGACATAATAGTAGCAACTACCGTGTTATTGTTAAGCATTTCGCGTTGTTTTAAGCGTTTTGCTAAAATATAAAGCATTGAGTCACCGTCAACTACGTTGCCTTTTTCGTCAACAGCAATACATCTATCAGCGTCGCCGTCAAAAGCAAAGCCTAAATCTAAATGTTTTTCTTTTACAAGGTTGCAAAGATTAGCAATTTTAGTAGAACCACAGTTTGCGTTAATATTAAGACCGTTAGGGTCAGCGCCGATAAGTTCAACTTGCGCACCTAAAGCGCTAAATACTGATTTTGCAATCATCCAAGACGCACCGTTGCCACAGTCGATACCAATTCTTAATTTTTTATAAGAGTGTGACGCTAAAGATATTAAATACGCCATATATCTGTTTCTACCAGACGAGTAGTCGATAATGCAACCTATTTTATCTTTTTGTGCAAGTGGAATATCGTTAGAAAGTACGTTTAATTTTGCAAGGTCACCGTCAAGGTACGCCTCGATTAACGAGGTTAAGCCGTCGTCAAGTTTTTCCCCGTACGAGTTAACGATTTTAATGCCGTTATCATAATAAGGATTGTGTGATGCAGTAATCATAATACCGCAGTCAAAACCGTCTTGTCTTGTCACGTAAGAAACGCTTGGGGTAGTAGTTACGTGTAGCATATAGACGTCAGCGCCTGACGCTGTTAAGCCTGAGACGATAGAATATTCAAGCATATAACTTGAACGTCTTGTGTCTTTACCAATTACAACCTTTGGTCTGTAACTTGCCGATTGTGATTTTGAAAAATACCAACCTAAAAATCTACCAATTTTATAGGCGTGCATAGAAGTTAACACTTTGTTAGTTTCACCCCTAAAACCGTCAGTTCCAAAATATTTGTTTGGTTTATTTGATTCGTTATCAAGTATTTCGTTATTGTCAAGTAAAAGTTCGTCAGTAGAAATATTAAACAATTTACATAATTGAATAATTTTATCAATTTGTGGTAACGCTTGATTTATTTCCCACCTTGATACTGCTTGTCTAGATACGTTAAGTGCTTCGGCGAGTTGTTCTTGCGTATAATTTCTTTTAATTCTTAATTTTGCAATTTTTTCACCTATAGTCATAATAATAACTCCTTTAAAATCTTTATTATTATATATTATAATTTTTAAAAACACAACTATTTTTAATGAGATTTTGTAAATTATTAGTTGCATTTTGCAATAAATTGTTAAAAATACTATTTTTTTACAAAAAATTACACAAATTTCAGTAAACTATAGGTTGCTACGAGACAAAAAGTTAGTTAACTTTAAAATAGTAAGTTGCTTGCTTTTTAAATTATATTATGATAAAATCATATTAGTAAATTTTAAGGAGTTATTATGGATTATAAAAAATTACAAAACGGTAGTGATATTCGTGGCGTTGCGCTTGAAGGTATTGAAGGTCAACAAGTCAACTTGACTGAAAAGGTATGCCGTGATATAGGTAGAGGATTTGCGCTTTGGCTTATCAATAAAAAACAAAGTCAAAATTTAAAAGTAGCAGTTGGTAGAGATTCTCGTTTATCGGGCGAAAATTTAAGCAAGTGGATAACTTCTGCTATGGTAGATAGCGGTTTAAAAGTAACTGATTTTGGTTTAGCAAGTACGCCTGCAATGTTTATGGCAACGGTTACTAAAGGCTACGAATTTGACGGTACTATTATGATAACGGCAAGTCACTTACCTTTTAATAGAAACGGCTTTAAATTTTTCACAAATTTAGGTGGATTAGAAAAAGAAGATATTAAGCAAATTTTAGCGTACGCTGAAAGCGATGCCGAAACTAACTTGCCTAAAGGTAGTCTTATTAAAGGCGAGTTTATGAACGCATATTCTAATATATTAGTAAATAAAATTAAGAACGCAACGGGCGAAGAACAACCTTTAAAAGGTTTTAAAATCGTAGTTGACGCAGGTAACGGTGCGGGTGGATTTTTCGTAGACAAGGTTTTAAAACCGCTTGGCGCAAATACTGACGGCAGTTGTTTTTTAGAGCCTGACGGAAGTTTTCCTAATCATATTCCAAACCCTGAAGATAAAGTTGCTATGAAAAGTATTACCGACGCAGTTATTAAAAACAACGCTGACTTTGGTATAATTTTTGACACCGACGTTGATAGGGCAGGCGCAGTTTTAAGTGACGGTAGCGAACTGAATAGAAATAGAATTATAGCAATGCTTTCGGCAATTTTACTTCGTGAATATCCTAATACGACAATAGTTACCGATTCAATCACTTCAACGGGTTTGAAAAAGTTTATTGAAGAAAAGGGTGGTGTGCATCATAGATTTAAAAGGGGTTATAGAAACGTTATTAACGAATCTATCCGTCTTAATAATTTAGGACAAGACAGTCAACTTGCTATTGAAACTTCAGGACACGGCGCTTTAAAAGAAAATTACTTTTTAGACGACGGCGCATATTTAGTTACTAAACTTTTAATTGAACTTGCGCGTGGTAAAAAGCAAGGCTACACTTTACAATCGCTTATTGAAAGTCTTGAAGAGCCAAAAGAAAGTGTTGAATTTAGAATGAATATTTTACTTGAAAACTTTAAAGAGTACGGTCAAAAAGTTATTGACGATTTAACCGAATACGCTAAAACGGTTTGTGGTTTTACCCTTGAAGAAAACAACTATGAAGGTGTAAGGGTTAATTTAGATAAAGAAAACGGCAACGGCTGGTTTTTATTAAGATTATCACTTCACGACCCGTTACTTCCTTTAAACGTTGAAAGCAACGTAGTAGGTGGAGCAAAAATAATAGCAACTAAATTATACGAATTTATTAAAAATTACGATAAACTTGACTTTTCTTCACTTGAAAACTATATAAAATAAATTATTTTAATATGACATACATTTGTCAAAACAGTATGCTATGATAGAGTAAATATCTATTATAGCATATTTTTTTACGCTTAAATTCAAGTTTAAGGCGGAAGAATATTATAAAAACGAAGAAGAATTAGAATATTTTGATAAAATTTTTAGTAAAACTTTTATACTTACAAAAAGGCAAGATATTAAAAGTAGTGGATACGTCGTTGATAGTTTAGAGGCGTCTTTATGGTGTTTGTTAACGACTTCAAGTTTTAGCGAAAGCGTTTTAAAAGCCGTAAATTTAGGTGACGATACAGACACGATAGGCGCAATTACAGGTGGACTTGCAGGCGTTTTATACGGTTATGATAACATACCTAAAAAATGGCTAAACGACCTTATAAAAAAAGATTATATTGAAACCCTTATTAAAAACGCTTTTGCAAAATAAAAATACGCTATCAAACGATAGCGTATTTATTTATTGAATTAAATTTTAGACAAACCAGTTAAAGCAACCAAATAATGCAATAAAGGCTGTAAATAAAATTGAACAAGCCGATAATAAGAATAATTGTGAAAAGAGTTTATCTCTACCTTTATCAGTTGCAAGTTTACTTGTTGAGTAAGCCGAAAGCATAAGTCCGCCACAACTTGAAAGTGGGCTAAACGCTGCAACGTTTGCGCCAATACAAATACCCGTTACAAGTGCAATAGGGTTTACGCCAGCCGAAACGGCAAGTTCAGGTACTGTAGGGATAAGCGTTGGCATAACTACGCCTGACGCAGACGATACCCAAGACATTACGCCGGCAAGTACGGTTATAATAGCAGAGGCAGTCTTTTCGCCCATTAATAATTTTAGTCCGTCAGATAAAAGTTGAACGCCACCAAGTTCAGTTACAAGCGAAATAAGTATGCCTACGCCCGTAATCATAATAAGAGTATTCCAAGGGACTTTTTTGATTGCGTCACTTTCATTAGCAAAGCCACAAATACATAAAATAATTGCAACTAAAAATGAAATCAAACCTATATCAATACTGAAAATCGTTGAAAGTGAAGAAACTAAAACTATACCTATTATAGTAAATAAATGTTTTAATTCAAACTTTACGCTATTAGCAACTTCAGTCTTTTTAGATTGACTATCGTCGTATTTATGCCACTTAAATACAATAAAATATAAAAATATTGCAATAAGTAACATTATAATAAACATATAAAAAGCAATAGAAAATTCAATTCCGACAATACCGCTTTGTTCTGCTTTAGTTACTGCGACAATTCCAGATGGGGTTATAGGTGAAAGTCCACCAGCGAAAGCGCCTAATCCACCAAAAAATAAAAACTTTACTGGTTCAACGTCAGCCTCGATAGCAAGCGCTATTGCAAGTGCTGAAACAAGCGCAGTTGCCGATATAAGACCAGGACCTATAAACGAAATTATCGCTGAAAAAACAAACAACACGATAGGTATAAGTTTAACTTTGCCTTTGCAAAGCGCGATAGCCTTTCTTGCAATAATTTCAAGCGTTTGGTTATTTTGAGCAATACAAAACAAGAACATAACGCCTAAAAGTTTTATAAATAATGAACTATCAAAAGCGTTTAATAAAAATTTATCAGGAACGTTTGCTATTCTTGCTAAAATTAAAGCAAGGGCAACAGAAACGATACCAGTATTCTTTTTAAACACACAACCGATAGTAATTGCAACAGCCAAAAAAACTAAAGATAAAATAGGATATAACATAGGTTTGTCCTTTTAAAAAATTTTGTATAAACAACAATAGCAACATTATAAGTTTTTTAACAAAAAAAGTCAAGGAGTAGACAATACTTATTAACATTTTTCAATATTTAATTAAAAATATTTACAAATTTTTATAAAAGTGTTACAATAAATAAGCAAATCAATTTATAATTACAAAATATTAGAAATTATTGGTTTTGCGACCGCTTGGGTGTTTTGTTCGATTACTTTTGTAGTCGCACTTTTTGTTTTAAGGAGGCTTTCAATGAAAAAACTTTTTGCCATTGTTTTATCAATTATTTGTATAACGTGTTTAAGTTTATTTTTTGTTGGTTGTAATAATATTGATAATAATTCAAATAATGGCGACCAAATTCGTAGTATTTATGAAAGTTACGTCGTTTACGCAAATGAAAATGGCCAAACTCCACTTTCTTACGAACAATGGATTGAAAGTATAAAAGGCGAAAAAGGTGATAAGGGCGATAAGGGTGATAAAGGACAAGACGGCGTTTCGCCAACTATTGAAATTAGTAACGACGGTTATTGGGTAATCAACGGTCAAAAGACTAACCTTTATGCAAAAGGCGAACAAGGTCCACAAGGCGAACAAGGTATACAAGGTGAGCAAGGTATTCAAGGCGAACAGGGTGAACAAGGCGATAAGGGTGATAAAGGTGATAAGGGTGATAAAGGTGATAAGGGCGATAAAGGTGAAAGCGGTGAGGACGGCAAAGACGCTAGCGGTTATTTCTCGCAATACGTTGACGTAAGGGATTTTGGCGCTCAAGGTAATGGTGTTACTGACGATACGGTTGCTATTCGCTTGGCGCGTGACGAGGCTCATTTAAAAGGTAAAATTTTATATTTTTCTGAAGGAACTTATTTAGTTAGTGGCTCTATTCAATTATATAGTAATATGCACCTTATCGGTAATAACGCAACGATAATTAAAAAGGTTGCTATAACTCAACCTATTACTGCTGACGCTAAAGCGGGTGATACCGTTATTTCAGTACAAGACGCTAGTAAATATACCGTTGGAGAAGATTGTTACGTTGGTTTAACGGGGACTTCTAATTACGGTGATACTTCGGCAAAAATTACAGCAATAAATACTAAAAACAACACCGTTACTATTGAAAGTTATAATCGTCATAATAATAAGGGCGTTGCAAGAGACGTCACTGTAAGTAACGGGGGAGTTTTTTCTAACTCATTTTCAATACTTTGTACTTTTAGGGGTGACGACCCAGGTAGCGACGTTATTATAGAAGGGCTTACTTTAGATGGTAATAGGCAGTCTGACGAGCCGTATTCATACCAACTTTCAACAATACATATAGACCCTACAGGTTATAATATAAGAATTAAAGATTGTAATATTAAGCGCGCTAACGCCGACGCTATTTCAGTTCAATCAAACGGTAACGTTATAATTGATGGATGTATTGTTGAAGGCGCAAAATATAACGGAATTCACGTTGGTTTTACCGTTGACGCAATTTCTATAACAAATAACCAAGTGTATAATTGCTATAACGGGTTTTACGATTGTTATGGTGTAAAGAGTTTGTCTATCGTAGGCAACACTTTTGAAAATTGTGAATACGGATGCAACGGTTTTGATGAAGAAAGTAACGGTACGGTTATTTCGGGTAATAATTTTGTAGGCTGTAGATATGGAATTAAAGCGGGTGCAACTAACGGTATGGCGATAACGGGCAATTCATTTACCGGCACGAAATATTATCATATAGGTATTTACGTTTATAAAAGTGGTATGTCAACGATAACGGGAAATACTTTTAACTCTTTACAAAACGCAATATATATTAAATCAGGCACGGGTATAACGTTTAATTCAAACGTAATTCGTAACTGTACAACACCTATTTTAGTTGATGAAAATACAAACGCAAATGGATATAGGACTACTCAATGCACTTTTTCAAACAATATGATTTATTGTACAAATAATGGTAAAAATGCAAGCATTGTTGTTAAATTTGGCGATAAAATCATTATTAAAGACAACGTTTTATACGGCAACAACGCCAAAATTGAAATTTATAATAAAGAAGATTTAGATTTTATCGTTAAAGATAATATTATAACAAACTTAAGTGAATAAATAAAAGCGTGGATAATTCCGCGCTTTTTTAATCAATAAAAAAATACGCTACTTTTTCGTAGCGTATTTTAATTTTATTATTAATTAATTCATTGCCTTTTCAACTGCAACTGCAACAGCAACTGATGCACCAACCATAGGGTTGTTACCCATACCGATTAAGCCCATCATTTCAACGTGTGCAGGAACTGAACTACTACCTGCAAATTGAGCGTCACTGTGCATTCTACCCATAGTATCAGTCATACCGTAAGAAGAAGGACCAGCGCCCATATTGTCAGGGTGTAAAGTTCTTCCCGTACCACCACCACTTGCAACAGAGAAGTATTGTTTACCGTTTTCAACGCACCATTTTTTGTAAGTGCCAGCAACAGGGTGTTGGAAACGAGTAGGGTTAGTTGAGTTACCAGTAATAGATACATCAACACCTTCTTTAATCATAATAGCAACACCTTCAGAAACGTCATCAGCACCATAGCAACGAACCTTAGCTCTTTCGCCATCTGAGAATGGAGTTTCTTTAACGATTTTTAATTCGCCAGTTTTGAAATCATATTCAG
>JAEIGA010019868.1_pt1 | contig 10237 bp, 9 predicted proteins | sample 9270691 | NCBI WGS metagenome assembly JAEIGA01 (sample SAMN17057246, study PRJNA624740) | gut metagenome | biome: biome; isolation source: fecal sample | host: Bos grunniens | place: China: Xizang | collected 2019
ACGGAGGTATTAAGTCTAAATGTCAAACTTTATTATTGACTCCTTAAATATTCCAGGTACTTCTGATGTTGCTTCTTTAACAACACCTTATGGTACTTGTTCAACCGCGGCCGCTACGGCGGCCAAGGTTGTAACCTGCCCTAACTTTGTAGCTTTAGATGCAGGTGCAAAAATTACCGTTAAATTTTCTAACGCTAATAGCGTAGCTAATCCAACTCTTAATGTAAACAATACTGGTGCAAAGACAATTACCTGTCACGGTGTAGCGCTTACTGGTCAAAATATAAATTTCTGGCGTGCCAATGAAGTAATGACTTTTACTTATGATGGCTCTGCTTGGTGCATTGACGGCATGCGCTGCCCAGATGACTTTGCAGATATTTTGGCTAGAAATGATGCAATGCTTTATAAAGGAACTATCGCAGGTAGTACTACCGCTGGCACGGTTTCGATGCTTCCTACTACTGCAAATGCCGGTTGGACCTATAAGGTAGCTACTGCGGGCTACATTGGAAGTCAGTACTGCCAGGTCGGTGACATGATTGTGTGCAATACCGATACAACCGCTGGTCAGACTACTATTTCTAGCACTGATAAAACCGCCAAGTTTTGGGATATTTTACAAACAAATGTAGATATTGCCACTGCGGTTACTGATACCGATGCCAAAGTTCCTACCGCCGGCGCTGTTGTTGATTATGCTGCAAAGAAAGACCACAAACACAACTATAGTGGTAATACAGGAAGCAATAAAACTGGTGTAACTGTAACTTCCGCTGATGCTGGCCATACACACACCTTCTCTGCGAATCTTGCTTCTGGTTCTGCTGCGAGTGCTGGTGCACATACTCACACAGTAACTCCCACCGGTACTGTTACTTCTACCGACGCGGGGCATTCCCATGCTTATGAAGTAGCTTTGACCGATGGTAAAGCAGAGTCCGCAGGCACTCACACTCATACTCTCACCGCGAAGGGAACAGTAACGATTGTAGAGCCTACTGCTGAAGATGAAAGCAAGGGCCACGCTCATACTGCAACTTCTAGTCATAGCTTGACGGCTGCAGCGCAAACCTTTACCGGTTCGTCTGTTAATACCAGTGCCACTGCTTCTGGGTCTAGAGCAACTGTGGCAGATAATAACCACACGCACTCCTATACCCCCGCTGGTACTGTAAGCTCACATACGCATACTGTGTCAGCCACCCCAGAAGATATTTATCAGATCACGGGCGTTGGCTCACTTCCAACACACTCTGATCCTTCATTAACATTGTCTGCTTCAAACAGACGTCTAACTCTTACGTGGACTGCTGGTAGTTTCTCCGCAGGAACACTGCCTACCAGAGCAACCAAGTCTGTTATCACCAGTGTTGGCTCGACTACTGGAGCTACTACTCCTACATTTGCCGGTACGGCCGCTACAATAGCAAAGACAGCCACTACCGGTATTAGTGTTGCGAAAGGCGACCACGTGCACAGCGTTACCGCTGCTGGCACAAACGCGGCATCCTCTGTTTCTGGTAGCATTTCAACAACTGTTGATAAGGCACAAACAGGTGTAACCGCTACATTTAAAGGATCTTCCGCAACAACCTCTTCCGCTGGTTCCCACACTCATACAGTGACCGCAACAGTCGCCGGCGACACGGATGATTCAACAGCAGTTATTACAAGTACGTTTGCTGGAGATAATAACACTACTTCTAGCACTGGTGCACATACACATACCGTTTCTGGCTCTGTATCTGGAACATCTGGTTCTGGTAAAGCATCTATTACAAGTACAGTCACAGATAATGGACATACCCACTCTTATACTGGCTCAACTTCTGAGCCAGTATAATCGGGAATAAATTGAAAAGGAAGATTTATTATGGCAAATTATACTATTGATTCGATGACCTACGGGTCAAATACATATACTTTCACAATTCCTTTTGGCACATGTGCAGACGGAAAAACAACACAGACAAAAACAGTAGCTTGTACTAATTTTACGGCTCTCGAAACGGGCGCCCGTATTGCGGTTAAGTTTACATACGGCAATGAGTACACAGCTCCAACTTTAAAGGTCAACGATTTTGCTGCAAAGGCAATTTCTTGGGCAGGAGGTAGCAACAACCTAAGCAGTCTCCCTGCTAATGCTGTTTTGGATTTTGTATTCGATGGCACACAGTGGGTGGTTATTGGAACTGTTTTTGACGATTCTTATAGTTGTACCTCACTCACAACCAGTAATATTGTCAATGATGGCATGACAATAACCCAGACCATACAGGCAGCAGAAGGCAGTATAGATGAATTATACGCCGCTTATGCTATATCCTGTGATGGAACTATCAGTTCTGAGGATACAATAAGTGCATATGACTTTTATGAAAATGGAACTGCTCTTAGCTCAAAATACGCGGCAAAAGATCATACACATGCCCTTAATTACTCTTATGATACTTCAACTAAGATATTGACCATCTCAAATTAAATAAGGAGGCGAGACTGCATGGCAGAAACTAAATTTAATATTGATGAGCTTAAAGAGGTGGTATTAAAAGTTCCGTCAGGCTCGTCGATGACCTATACGTATCCTAAAGGAATTGATTTTCCAAATGGCACGTCATGGCGCAAGCCAATTAAAGTTTACAACCCGGCGCCTCCGATTGCTGACGTAGTTTATCGCCGAGGACACCTGGCAAATACGACACCATCAGAGCATACTGGTATACAAGCAGATATGACTCGTACTCCTCGCTGGCACGACACCGATGTTAAGGCATTTTTAAATATGCCACTGGGTTGGACTTGTGATTCTAGCGTTACAACGAATATTGACAAAATTATCACAGACCCTGATGACGATTCTACAACTGCTTGGCTAACTGCTGAACAGGGCGTATGCGCGCCTGAGTGGTGCTTAATAGACCCGGTCGTTGCTAATGGCACATATACTGCAACTCTGGAAATTTATAATCCAAGCGCTATAAGTGTATCATGGGATCTTATTCGAAGTTCTGATAATGTCTCTTTTGGTTCGACTTTCTGTGTGGATTGGTCAAGTTCAAATCGTAGTAGTTCCCGTATAATTAGCCCTAAAACGACTGAAAAGTTTTCGATTAGCTGTGATACTGAAATGATATCCGAAATAACCGGGTTAAACATTGTTTTTACATCTGTTGAGTATCTGACTTCACAGAGTACCTATCAGTCGAAGGGCTGGACTCTTAATGAGTACTCCCGTCCAAATCAGGTAACCGCAACCTCTTCTTTCCGTGCATTTACTACTTCTAGTCGTCTATCTAAATTACCTGTTGAAATTCGCTATGTTGCAAAAACAGACGGTGGCTATAGCACATATTATTCTATTAAAAATCCTTTTTCTGTTCTTATTACTTACTTGATATGTCCACGTGGTACCCCCGGCCACTATTCTACAAATCAATATGGTTCAGCCTTACCTGATAAGTATACTATCACGGCCAATACAACCAGTCTTCTTCCTTTATACTCTCCCATGTCTGAGGACTATCTTGCATGTGATTATATATTCTTATTTTATATAAAGGATGCGGGTGCTGAACAGCCTGCTAGCTATACCGCATTGGAGCGAAAAGTATACCCAATTGTTGTGAGCCTTGATTATTATTCCCCAGCCACAGCTCATGGTGGTGCGGGATCAGTATCTACATTAACTTTTTATAACCCAAATTCTTTTGCAGTGAACCTTTCCTCGGAGATATACGTTGATGACAGCACTGTTACATATTCGGCTCCTGCTCAGGGTATTAGTATAGGTGCGGACAGCCGTTACTCTGTTAAGTTAACTTTTGAAGAGGACTATGAGGGTGGATATGTTTATATAGATGGTCGGTGCTATGCTACCGCGAATATACCTGAAAATGGTGCACTGTTAGCGTCTCCCGAAACATATTTTCATTTTTCACTACAACCTATTTTAGAGCCCCCGTCTGTTCAAAGTGCTTCTCAAGAAGACGGCTATTATGCAACTCTTGACGTTTCAAATGAAAATGACTACGATGTCTACTGCCGAGTTGCAACGACTTATTCTTGGGAAGAATATCGTGATGATGGTCAGGGATACGGGAGTTCGACTGAAACACTCTCTTCTACAATTTTCGCCATAAAAAAAGTAGCTGCGAATAGTACTACATCCTTTGGATTCGCTTTCTCGGACAGTGTAACTGTCGGGGATGCCTCTTATCATGTCACTTTTATTTCACCCGAGTCTCGTATGTCTTCGACTGCTGTCGAAGGGTTCTATTCATAAATTTTGGAAAGGAGATTATTTATTATATGTATCAATTAGCTTTACCAGAAGAAGTTCTAAAGAATTTACAGCCCTGGCTTATTTCTGTTTGTGAAACTGGGTCAGTAACAATCCCCTGGATCCAAAATGCACGCGATCGAGATGTGGTTTTTTACGTTAAGCACAATAACAGCTCTGAAGAAGTTCGTTTGTTCAAGTCTTTAATTAAGCAGTATAAACCACAAGGTGAGTGTTGGATATTAGAAGTCATTCCTGATCGTAAGTACTTATTTGCATATCAGTATCATTTTTTAAAGCCATTATTTGGCGAGACCATCCCGACCTGGGATATTTTTGAACCAGTAATGAAAGCTCGTACTAAGCGCTTTTTGATTCATTGGGCAAAAATACACTCAGATCCAGGGTCAAAACTATGGTATCACGTGCTTACTTTAATTTATTTATTTAGGAATAACGAGTACTCGCTGACGGAAGATCAAATAAAAAACGTGCAAGCATGTCACGACCGACAGCTAACTACAGAACTTTATAATTTTATTATTACTGAATTAAATCATTATGCCGCTGAATTCGGCATAACTCCAATAGACCATAACGGAGGGTACACAAGTGGCAGATATAAAGAAACTACATAATAAATTAAATATCGACGGCGAAGAGTATCTTATTCAAGCCTCTGGTGCATCCTACCTTGATGCAGATATTGAATTAACTGTAAAGAGCGACACGGTCGAATGGGGTAAAACCCAGTTCGGTAGTGAAGCCAACCCTACAGCTATAGTAGACGTCAAGGGGGGAGCTGCCACAGCAAACCCTCTAATGGACGGCACTGCGACACCTGGTACTGCTAATAAATTTGCGCGTGAGGACCACGTGCACCCAACAGACACCACTAGAGCCCCTAATGACCACGCAGATGCCTCTAATAAATATGGCTTGGCAGAGACCGAAAAATACGGTCACGCTAAATCCGCGTCTGCAACGCCTTTAACTGACACGGCGGCCACTAAGGGTGGTAAGGTTGGTGACATGGTTACCACTTTCGCACGCGCTGACCACATTCACCCAAGACACGAACATCCATATGCAGGTTCTGCCTCTGATGGAGGTCCCGCAGACTCGGTAAAAGCCACTCATAAAATTGCATATACCAAAGCCGCAGGTGATAATGATATACCCGCTGCTAATAATTTTAATAAGACTTATAATGGTTCCTCGGAATTAGTAGTTACTATCCCAAATGCTGTTGGTGGTACTACTCTTACTGCTGGCTTTATTACTGGTAAGAATCAGAAGAAACTCGATGAGATTGCAGACGGCGCTGAGGTTAACCAGAACGCATTTGGTAAAGTAAAGGTTGGAACAACTGAAATTGTAGCAGATCAGAAAGTTGATACTCTAACGCTGGTAGCCGGTGATAATGTAACGCTCACTCCGGATGCTACAAATGATAAGGTTACTATTGCGACAGCCACGTATACCGCTGAAAATGGTGTAACTCTGAGTAACTATAAAATTCAGGCTGACTTGAAGGCTTATACTAAAAATACTGCCACTTCTTCACAGTCCACCGCCGCGAGTGATAATAGACTTTATCCGGTGCAGCTAGACTCTGCCGGCGACCTCGCAGTGAGTATTCCGTGGACAGACACCAAAGTAACCGCAGTTGGAAATCACTATTCTCCAACTGCCGTATCGTCTGAGGCTAAGAGTGCATCTGCCTCTGGTGGTAATACTATGGGATGGAATGCGAGTGTTGTAACAGGAGTTACTCTAGCAAGAGACGCAAAAGGTCACGTTACCGGAATATCTGTCGATTCTGCCAAAATACCAACTAATCCTGATACTAATACATCTCATACCCATGACGCCGGTGTTGGCCTTGTGGGAAGTGGTAGTGATGGTACGTCTGGCGGCAAATATACATACAAAGCAAAATTGCGCAGTGAGGCGGCGCTCAGCGTTGACTCTTCTGCGGCTACAACTACCTCTGGCCGAGTATATCCTGTTGCGGCTGACAAATCCGGCTACCTAGCAGTAAATGTACCTTGGACAGACACTTGTGTAACTGCGGTTGGAAATCACTATAAGCCGGCCAATAATATTCCAGCTTCTAAGACGGCTTCAGCTTCTGGTGGCAGCGTGATGGGGTGGAGTTCGAGCGTTGTTACGGGAGTAACCCTTTCTCGCGATGCTGCAGGTCACGTGACTGATGTAGCAGTAACTTCCGCAAAAATACCAGCTAATCCAGATTCAAACACTGCTCACTCTCATGGCGCTGGCGATGGTTTAAGTATTTCTGGTTCCGGTGGACTTGATGGTACAACCACTTATAGTCTAAAGACCGCTACATCGAGCGAAATTGGTGGTGTAAAGACCGGCTTTACCACTAACAATAACAGTAGAAATTACGCAGTCCAGTTAGATGCTAATAATAAAGCTTATGTCAATGTTCCTTGGGAAGCGGAAGAGACTGCAGATGTCTTTTACGGGGCTGGCAGTGGCATTACAATGTCTACAAATACTCAGGGCTCTAGAAGTAACCCACATCTATTTAGTCACGCTGATACCTCTAGTGTCGGTAATGTAGCTGCAACAGGCGTAAATGTTGTTAATGCGGTTACTTTTGATGATTATGGCCACGTAACTGCTTTTTCAACAAGAAACTTGCCTGCTGGTGATAACAGCAACTACGGCGTAACTCTTATTCATAATGCGGACGATTGCACCTCTTATACTTCAGATTCTGGCGGCGCGGTAACACCCGCTGCTGTAAGAAAGGCTATTACAAACTTTGCAGATTTTCAAGCAACAAGTTCAAATTACGGCGTTGTTAAAATCGGCTATTCTACTAGCGGAAAAAATTATGCTGTTCAGCTTGATGCAAATGGCAAGATGTTTGTAACTGTGCCCTGGGAAAACACCTATGTCGATACGAACACCACCTACACTGTTTCCACTGGTGATAGCAACGGCCAGATTAAAGTTACTCCGAATCCTGGCACTGCTTATAATGTAGATGTTAAAGGGCTTGGCTCAGCAGCATATACCAATTCGACTGCTTATGCGGCAGCTAGCCATAGTCATAGTAACTATGCTTCGACATCACATAACCATGACAGTACATATGCTGCAAAATCTCACTCACATAGTGGTTATCTTAAAGGTAGTATCAGCGGGAATGTGCTAACCATCTCGATTGTATAAGGAGGGCTTACAGCTATGTCTATATCTGGTATTACGTCTGTAGTTACTAACACAGGTACACAGATAAACTATGTAAAACAAGGTAGTAGTTTCGTATGGGCGCGCCCTGTAACTATTAAATTTAAATTTCCTTGGACTAAATTTTCTAGCTGGTCTATCTCTCGTACAAGTAAGTGTGAGCCAACTGCGTCTACTGGTAATGTAGCTACTTCTGGGTCTTATAGCTACTTTACAGATGATAGTACACTCTCTATATCTGGCTACTACGGAGATGTCTATCAGCTAACTCATACTCCGATAGCTGGCTACACGAATTTAGTAGCAAGTGGCTCTACATTTACTGTCGACCCAGCTTTTAGTTTTACAAATACTTCATATACCATGACGAAATTAACTGCTCCAGTTTTGTCTGTTTATCGAGATGGCGCCTATGCCTACGCTGACGTAACTAATACAACTGGAGTATCTTGTACAATAAACATTTATTGTTATGAGTCTCAGTATAAATCTGGTAGTACGGTATATTCTAGTTACCATTTTGATTCTACTTTAACGAAAGTTATGAAGGTCGGAGAGACTTTGACTTACAAATGGAAAACCAATGATAAAGCGGCCAATTGTACCTATGCAAGTATCTCAGCATATTTTACTGCCAATTCGGGCGAGGCCTATGAAAGAAGTGATACGACAAGTAAAAGCAGTGGTACCTATTCGTCCAACTATAGTGGTAGCGGTTACAGCGGTGGCTCGTTCAGTGGCTTTGGTGGTACTCTTGAAAGTTAATTTTGTTAGGAGATGTTTAATATGGAAAAGAAATTTATTAAATGGAAAACTTTTGAAAATTTTGACATTTATTTAAAGGTCGATTGCTATAAATCTTTTGACACTTCTTTACCGGGGTACTATGTTGATAAAAATACTGGCGAGAATGTTGGGCAGCATGTTGATCTAATCATATATCCAGACGGTACCAAAGAACCTCAACACTATCAGTTCGCGATTGAAGGACTCGGTATTTTGTATGACCTACCGCAATTCTAATACGTTTGGGGAATTTAAGAAAAATTTTTTAAATTCCCCGGTATTTGAGTATTTACTTACTGATGAATGTGCCGAGCCTTTGATGATTTATTTGACCGGGTCTAATTTAACCGGCTGTATTGATGCCGATAGTGACTATGACCTATGCGTTCTTGTTCGTGACCTATCAAAATTGCCTACACACTATCAGCGTCCTACATCTTGGTGGATGCTATATACCCCAGAAGCACGAAAGTGTCAAATTATTTATAATGATTTTTCAAGTATATTCAAGGTATCGGTCTTTCCGCAGGACAATGTCGGCTGGGCACAATTTAAGTATATTACCGATGAGTATCTTTTTTATGTTAATCCAAAGTACCAACGGGCAATAGATTTGTTAATACAATATAGGCAAGTTATCTCTGATAATGCACTATATTTGTTTGGTCAGTCTTGTGCGTTAGCGTTAAAGATACCTACCTTATCAGACTTAGATGAGAAGCATCTATGCACTGTTAAAAAACTGGCATACCAGCTTGTTTGGGCCGGCAGCTCGGCTGCCGAAGCTTCAATAGCAAATGATTTTTTAATAAAGATCAAGCGAGTGTCTTTTGACAAACTGACCTCTATTGAGCAAAGGTGTGTCGTAGACTTTATTAATTTATTTGTGCAGTATATTAATAAATATACCAAATCTGCACTTATTGAGGAACTGGAGAATACTTTATGCTAAATACAACTACAAATTTTATTCAAGACTTCAAAAACAGCGAATTAATAGACCTGCTTAAAGAACACTATAAAGTCGTTATGATATGGTTAACCGGCTCACGCTCGATAAACTTAGCCGTGGATGAGAGTGACTATGATGTCGGTGTGCTCATTGCAGATCATATTGAGGCACCTCGGGACCCGGGGCGAATGACTATTGCAAAATATAAAAAAGACTTTGACCGTCATGTTCATTTTCGTGTAAATACAGTGCGAGAGATTTTCAGTTTTTCTAATAACGACCCATATGGTTTTTATGATTATCTCGGCTGGGCACAGTTTAAACTCTTTAAACAAGAGCACTTAATTTATGTGGACCCACAGTATGAACAACTGATTAACGAATTAGTGACTAAAAAAGCAGCCATAGCTCATAATGCAGCTCTAGCGTTTTTGAAGGCTTTTAAAGAACCGCTTGCAGCTATTATTGCTAATGAAGATATTTCTGAGGTTAATCCAAAATTTGTTGCTTATTTTATGTTTTGTCTTGGCATTTTAACAGAGCAATTATTTGATAATGAGTTACTCGCAACAGTCAAATCCACACCCTTTAATGAACTAACCGAAGAAGTTAAACTTATTGTTGAGGAAGCTGCAAAAAATGCTTTTGAGTACACTGAATTGCCGCAACCACCGGATTTGAAATTTGAAACTTTTGACCCGTGGTGGTAAAATATATCAAAATATATCGTATTATATAGTATAATATATACTTATGTTAATGTAACGAGGTAAGAACAATGTCACAATATTGCAAAGATTGCTATAAGCAATTAGTGGATAGTTCTGCTGAAGTCATTCTTACTACAGAAGACGTAACATGTGAGAATTGTGGTAATATTGGACCCTACGTGTCGGGCACATATCCTACAATGACCGTAGCAGAATGTCAAGTGGAAACACAAAAACACATCGAAACCGTCCGTAAATATATTAGATTTTTTATAGATA
>JAEIGA010019869.1_pt1 | contig 10237 bp, 20 predicted proteins | sample 9270691 | NCBI WGS metagenome assembly JAEIGA01 (sample SAMN17057246, study PRJNA624740) | gut metagenome | biome: biome; isolation source: fecal sample | host: Bos grunniens | place: China: Xizang | collected 2019
GGCAGATCTGCTATAGGGACGTCTGCGACTTTAAAATGAAGGAGGCGAAACCATGAGGTGCCCCGGATACGACATTGACCAGGAATGTGAGAGGGCAGAGGAAATCGTGGATCACATCGAACAAAGCATCATCAAGATCTATAGATGGGCTTTTGAAAATTGTGAGTATCCCGGTACAGAGGCGGGAGACTGTCCTACATGGGTATTCAATCGCGTACGCCAGATTTATGAAGAGATTACAGAACTCCAGGAAATGATAAGGAGGTGGGAAGAGTGAACGTTATCGAATATGCCATTAACATTTTAAAAACAGAGGTAAAAAGGCTGGAGCACGATTATAAACTGTCACTCAAGGACCCATCCAATAGATCCGTCTTCCCGTATTCTGAAGAGGGCATTTCCTACACCCTGGAGACCATTATACACCGGGCATTCGAGTTGAAGGTTTGTAATTCGTGCGACAAATTCCGCGAATGCGGCTGTTTCTGTCCCGGTGTGCTCTTTTGTAAAGATGCAATTGATGGATCCGCAGAGATGGCGAAGGAATACGGCGACAGATGCTATAATGGCCTCCTAGAAGATTATAGGGATTGAGGAGGGCAGACCATGAGATACGGCAGAAGGTTCTGCCCCTGCGGTCGCTGCGGATCCGTACATATCCGTATGTGGAGAACACCTAAGGGCTATGTATGCAGTTGCGGTGAATGCGGTAAAGAATCGCAGAGTAAGCCCACGATGAGAGAGGCCTATAGAGTCTGGCAGGAGCGCATAGCGTATGAGGATTGAGATTGAGAAAGAAGATCTGCGCCTCATAGTCTCCAGGAATCCGGGGCTGACCACATCGCAGATCGTGAGGAGATTCTGGCCGGAGTATGCCAGCCATAGCTGCGAAATGACTGCGGCACGCGGTCGTACGCTGACCCTCCTTAAAGCGATGGAGAGCAGAGGGGAAATAAGATCCGAAATCGTCGATAAGGAAAAGATCTGGTTCTAAACCTAGGGGGATTTATCCCCCGCCCATTTTTTAAGAGTTATATTTATATTATATGAAGCCAATCATGTAGTTGTTGAGATTGGGGGGCATGCAAAATCTGCTGTATGTTCCAAAATTAAGATTTTTTTCTTCTCACAAGAGTGAGAGAGAGAGCATGCGCTCCCGAATATTAACTTAATTTTCTGTTTTTAGGGTGTAAATGTATGGGTATTGTGTTCAATAAAGAGGTGTTTTTGGATCTAGAAGAAACATATCTTTTAACACAGTCTGAAGATCGGAAAGAAGCAGCAAGAGCATCGCTAAAATATGTTTTAAATCTAATGAATCTAACAATTATAGAAAAAGAGGAAGAAGTTTAATAAAACGACTAGTAACGCGTTCTAAAGAAGGCCGTGATAATCGCAAGCAATACCGCAACGATTAACATTATAGGAATTGCACCAACGATATTCTCAACTGATGAGGGGATGCCTGTGACCGTACCGCTAACCTCATGTGGCACAATCCAAATATATGGATTTACCTGGTAAGGTTCGCCATCAACATCGATATTGAATGACCAATCGCTATCTGTAAGGTCTACTACAGATCTAGAAATATTTTCTCCGATTTTAACAGATTCGATATTCATTGATAGATCAGATAATCCATACCTAACATTACCTCCATTAAAGGAAAACCATACATCATCTGCTGATTCTACATAATTCACACCGTAGATCTGACTCGGACTGTTAAAAACAATTGAAGCACTTGCATAATTTGCAAGATTCAAAGATCTATAATTGCCCATATCATTAGCCACAAACATCCAGTCATATTCAATTACAATTGGATTAGTAACCCCACTAATAAGGGTTGGTGTATAGGTAATTGTTCCATTACTTGCAACGATTGAACAGGCAATAACACCAGTCAAAGTTACTGCCTTACCCTCATCATTGATGTATGCTATTCCAGAATTTGACGGAATATCCAAGGCATTTGTTTGATCATAGAAGAAATAATTAGTATCACTTAATACCAAATAGATTCTTCCGCTGCGTTTCATCATGAAATCTGTCTGCTCTACCCCATCAACTACCCAATTTATTTTCTGATCGACAACTTCCATTTCTGCTGTCCAATCTACATCAGTATATTCTGCAACGGACCCATAATCATTATTTTGTCTTACTACGAGATCATTATCAATAACGCTCATTAGTGCAGATCCAATAATGATTATAGCCACTACTGCAGAGATAATGGTTGCAACAAGCTTATTATCCATTTTTAACCTCCATTCATTATTTTAAAAAGTTTAGACCATCGCCAGAATCACTACAGAGATCGCCCCGCAGATGATCAGCAACCATAGCACCTTCCCGCCGGATCTGCGACCATACAAGGCCAATCCGACGAAGCAGGCTGCGACAGCTGCCAACGACACGAGGACAAAGCCGGTAGAATCCAGGACGAACTCGCCCGGCATCCACTCCGTGACGGTCTCGGTGATCTGTTCGATCTTGAAACCCTCCAGACCTGCGGACCATTCCCCGACGAATACCAGCGGGTAATCGGTCGCAGATACGGACTGCTCCACATTATTGATTGAATAGGTCCACTCCCCACCGTTGTATGTTGCGGTGAATATGGCATCCAGCAAGGATACTGTGCGATCCCTTCCCTCGCCCGAGATCTCAATCTTTCCGTCGGCGATCTCGTAGGTCATGCCGGCGAACTGGAGAGCCTCACCATAGATCCCAACGTTCTTGAAGTCCACAGACCAGGACGAATTAGGCCAGTACTCGCTCACGTCCAGCGAGTAATCCCTGGTGACCGGGAAGGTGCCTGCTACGATCGTGGCAGAATCCACCCTAAACTCCACATCGGAAGCGGACAGGAAGATCTTAGCGAAATCCCCAACCCTGGTGAACTCGTAGTCAATCGTATTGATCATTGTCGGAGACGTGAACATGGGGGGCCACGCAGGGATACCGCCTATGGTGTATCCGGAGGAGGTCACAACGACCACTACGGCCGAATAGTTGCCTAAGGAGGTGGTGACACCTCCGAATGTGGTAGAGGTCATGGTGGCGGCCCTGGAGATCGTCACAGGTGCCCCATTCTCGTTACCTGCAGGGTACATGGTCACGGAATCCCCGGATGTGAGGGAGAGATACACGACAACCTCACGATTAAGTTGTCCATTCAGCCAGTACACATCAGATGTGCCGGGAGTCTGCCAGCCCACAGAGGGATCGGCGAATCTGCCCGCGACCTGTGAGATCACCGAGACGGACCCGGCCACGCCTTCTGTGGTAGGCGTTGCGACGGATACCGCGGTGACATTGCTGTAGGTGGTCGTGCCCACCTGGACGAGGTCACCGGTACGTACGAAGCTGTCGGCAGTATCGTAGTATGTCGTTCCATCACTAACGATCCTAACGGATGAATCCGATATGGAATTGAAAGAGTAGTTATTGGATGGCAAAGAGTCGGAGTATCCACAGTATACGATCCTCACAGGTTCGGACCTGTCGGACACCAGATAGATCTGGCCGTCGATACCACAGAGAGGCACATAGCCGGTTCCGGGATTGTATCCGAACCACTGGGTGCCATCCCTTATGATCCTCACGTCCTGCGGGTTCACATTGAAGGATGCCAGGTCGGATTCGATACGCATGGATGAAACCCACGAGAATGCGGCGATCGCTCCGACCTCATAGGTCCACGATACCGGGAAAAGCGGCTCCCTGGCCAAGGGTGTGCCGATATCCATGGTTAGGCGATATTGCTGCACCTGTGAATCCACCGTCGTGTAGATCGGCAGGGATGAAGGGGTGGCAGAGACCAGGCCATAATCCGGAGCGACGAGGCCGCCGGACGAAGCGACCTGCAGTTCAGCATTGTTATAGGGAAGATTCACCACGTTGTAGTATGCTGTTTCCGAATTGAGTATCAGATCTGAAAGGTTGGCCGAATCGGTAGATTCCCACCCGGTGCGCTCCACTTCCTCCATAGCAAGGAGGTACCCGGCCCCGATGGGGGCGATTATTGCGATTGTAATAACGACTGCTGCGAGTTGTAGCTTATTCATTGTCATCACCACAGCTTTATTGCGCTGATCGCACGCAAGGACAGACAGATCACAGCCATGGAGAAGGGAAGGCCCACGATCAGCCACAGCACCAGATCCATCCAGAAGTTATCAATGGAGGGCGTGGAGAAGGTGAAGATCTGCTGGTAGGTCTTGATGATTGATCCGGTAGTGTTGGCGAAGGATGCCGAGTTCTCAATATCCAAGAAATTACCTGCGGATACAGATGAAATGGCCATGGTCCAATCTCCGGCAGTCCATGCCTGCATAAGGGGCACTCCGGAATCCAATACGTTCTGATCGAAGCGGACCGACAGCGTGAGGTTCACGCCATCGAAAACGAAGTCATAGGTTGAAGCAGTACCTGCTGCCGAGGAGTAGCCGTTAATGATCTCGGTGGCGTTGATGGAGGACAGTAAGGTATCTCCCCCGTAGATCTGGAGCGCACCGGATAATCCCTCCTGTGAATTGTACGAATACCAGACGATGGACAGTGTGCCGTCCACGGTGGAGACCTCATCACCGTCAGAGGAGGAGAAAGGCAGGACAGGATCGAATGTGTACCTATAGCCCGTATATGCCCATGTGGAGGCAGAAGCGGACTCGTAGATGTAGGGGTCCTTACCAAGGATATCATATCCGATTGTGAAGGTGAGAGGAGTAAAGATACCGGTATCAGCCCACCACTTAAGGCCGCTGGTCCTTTCGTATGTCGGCCTGTCATCACCGACGCGGATCGGCACAGCTGACTTCTGCGAGGGGTCCAGGGCGATATCCGCGCTCTTTCCTATGTCAGAGTAGGTTATCCTCTCACCATATAGGAATCCGTCCGGATCTATGTGATCCGCTACACTCGTACCGGGCACCCAGGGGGTATAGACCCCGGTAAGCACCCAGGGGGTCTGGTTAAGCATGGATTCTCCGGAGAACTCCACAAGGTCATTGCGGTAGTCGGTGATCTCGTCCAGATTATAATCCCCATTGGGGGAGATCAGTAACATGACCATAACGGAAGCTATCAGCGAGACACCGATACCGAATACTGCAAGCTTCGTGAGTGTTGCGACATCGCCCGAGGACTCCACCTTAATCAACCACCTTTTTGAACTCGGAGGCTACAAGGACGGCGACGACCAGGACGATAACGACCATAATCGTCTCGTTGAGTACGCCATACGCTGTGAAGAAGATAGCCAGGGGGATCATGGGCACCACCGAGTAGGCAGGGGATGCCCGCATATTCATACAGATGAGGGCGCAGATGCCCCAGCAGACTATCAGCATGGCCAATCCTGCGAGGGTCGTAGATCCTCCGAAAAGATTGGTAGCCACCAGATTGATGATGTTGTCGAATGTGAGCATCATTGTTTACCACCGACCCCGATCAAGATGAAGGAGGAAAAAGAGACCATCAACAGGAGGGCCATAGCAAGCGTTGAACCGGTCTCTTGGAATGTGATGAGGGCACAGATCAGAACGCCGACAGAACTAACGAAGGATGCAGCGATGGATCTGAAGCGATAGCTGATCCATAATAATATCGCGCACGCGATAAAGGAGATAATCAGACCATCGGAAATCATGGAACAGGAATACCGGGGATTTACCCGCGCCCGGTACGCGGCGGTCGGAAACAGAGCGGAGGATTAGGGCAGCCATCAATATCTACTAGAGATCAGACGGACTGCGACCATGAGAACTCCCACAATCGCCATCACAATGACGGCCCCAAGAAGGCCGGCATACTCCGCGAGTGCCCCACTGGATGCAGTGTATTCTGCGATGGTGGGCGCGAGGATGGTTGCGATGACGATAACGGACACGGAAATGGTAATGACCGCGCCGATGATGGAACCCATACTTGCCATTTTTTCACCTCTTTGTGTAGTTGTTGATGGCCACTATGATCAGACCTAGGATAGAGATCACAACGGTGACACCTACAAGGCTGGACCACGTGGCCCCATCCTCGTATCCGTTTGCCTCACTGGTCAGATCTGTCATTACGTCAGCTGCGATAGGTGCGAGCATAGATCCAATGAGGATTAGACCTATTGCAACCGCCAAAACGGCCATCACAACATTGTTGATTGACAGTTGAGCCATGTTTTTGAAATTGAATTTTCATTATTTATATATACTCATTCTGTAAATACACAAATAGCAAGCCATATTATAGTATAATACGGCCTGTGGTGTGATGTTATGAAGTACCTAGTGGAGACCGAAAGCGATAGGATTCGCTTCTCAAGGTTGAAAAGGAGGGGCTGGCAGATGGTCAGCACCCGCGGAGGGAAACTTTACTGGGTGGGTGATGAGATCTCGATCAAGGATCGCGGCAGCAGCAGGTCGCTAATCATCTACCCATTGGACGGACAGCAGCCGAGGACCTGCACCGGCAAGATCGTGGACCCGAACACTACCAGGGCATTGATAGGCAGCTGTCAGAACTCCGGGACTAAGAAGGAAGTATGGAGCAGATTAGGATCACTCAAGATAGAGCAGATCCTAACTGCTGTGATCGTAGGGGGTGCTTTGATATGGTATGGTCTGAGCCTAATAGGAATATGAACGACCCGAATGCAGGGATCATAGAAGATTTTAAACAAAGGTGCCAGCACCTATTCGGATGGTCCTTATTGGTAGACATCATCCTCAAACCAAACTGGAACGCGCCCGTAAAGGCAGGAAAAGAAGAGGAGTACACAGTAAGGGAGGAATGGGTAAGGTTCGATAGTGCTAAGATCGCATCAATGCACTATGTTAGATGCGAAGGGTACAAGGAGAATCTGGCCTGGTGGGGCGTACCGGTATACTGCAAGATCACTAACGGTATCGTACCGGATCCGATCAACAAGGAGACCGCGACGACCCACAACGACAGGATGACAAGCAATGCAACGAAGAAATTCATAAAATCGCTGTGGCGCACGGCGTTGCCATCGTTGAGCATCCAACAGATCGCATTAATAGGCATCCTGGGAGTGGGCGCGATCCTGGGCATGTGGTGGCTGGGGGTGTTCTGATGATCATAGAACAGACACAAGACGTATGCGTAAGGAAACTGACATCAACAGAAGGTAAGGACTTGGAGATCATGGCCAACCTTACCCATCCGGATCAAGTATATGCGATCATGGAGGGATTCATAGATGCAGAATTAGGCAGTGAATTCGGCAAGAAACAGTGTGAGATGTTACTAAGGCTGTCCTGTTCGATGAAGGGAAGGGCACGCGAGGACCTAACAGCCATAGGATCCAAATCAATGATACCGGGATGGATACCGGGGGCGCCTAACAATGATCGTAAGGACTGAAGATATAGGGGAGTACCGGCAGACCCCTATCGGCCGCCTCAAGGTCAAGGATGCGCAGATCATCACATACACCAGTGGCAAGATCTTCGTAAGATATCTTTACGAGGGGCTGATGGACGCTTTCGTAAGGGACATGAAAAAGAACGCCTCCGAAATGTACGATAATATCATCGGTACGCAAGGGAGAGAAGGGAGCGGCAAATCTACCCAAGTATACGCCGTGTGCAAGGCGTTCGATCCTGGCTTCAGCCTCCAGTCCAACTACATGTATGACTTTGAGGCAATGGAAGAGAAGCTTAACGAAGGCGGGGATGAAGGCGGCATATTCTGGCTGGATGAAGCGGTGAATGTCGCCAATAAGCGCAGATGGCAATCGAAGGATAACGTGGACTTCACGGATCTATTGATTATGATGCGTAGCCGTGGCTGGTGCGTCAATATGTGCATCCCGAGGATAGAGGATTTGGATTTCTATGTGAGGGAGCACAGGCTAAGATATATCGTGACAGTGGCCCCGATGGGATTTCCTAATGCGGGGTTCAAACCGCGCGGTTACTTCGAACTGCAGAGAAGGAACCCACATACCGGAGCGATGGAACACATCGGATACGGCGAATATGACGATATGCCAAACGAAGTCAAGAAGGAGTACGCACAGATCAAGATAGATGCGCAGAAGCGCAAGATTGAAGATATCAGTGGCAAGAAGAACGGAGGATACAAGGCGAAATACGAGGCGGAGCGCAACCGGATAGGCTCCGCAGTTCTTGCCATGCATAATTCCGGAGTGGACCGCGAACACATCAAGCACATTTTCGGAATCGAAACGGATTCGAATTACTACATGATCTTAAAGAGAGCGAGGGATAAGCATGGGAATTAAAGACAGGATCATAGACAAGGCAGAGGATACACAGGTCAGATTGGCAGCGGAAGCCAGGAGCAGATTCTATCTGTGGGTGATGAAGGAAGAAGGATGCGACCTAGATCGTGCAGTGGATCTGTGCCTGGGAGAGACCGACCCGGTAGTACCGGAGTACACCCTGGGATGGAAGCTCGCAGATCCGATCGTGCAGCTCGGCCTGTTCAACTCCGGCGAAAAAACCCGGGAGAAATTCATCAAGAAATTGGAGGAGGACCTAACACCGGAGGAGCTGAAGCTGTTCCGGGAGGAGGTCCTAACCCAGAACGCTAAGGATCGTTTCGATTCGGCCATGGAGGAAAGGAAAGCCGCCCGCGAAGCGAAGAAGGCTGCGAAGAAGGAAGCGAAGGCTGCGAAGAAGGCGAAAAGATGAAAAACACGGAATATAGATTAAGAATGCTGAACACTCTAAAGAAAGGATTCGAAACCTATACTATAGGACTCATCGCGATAGCAATAATCGTCATACTCATGCTCGCAGTTACGACCACTCCGGAGGCGGAAGTGGTGGAGCATATAGGCGATATCATCGGGTATGCCATCTTCGGATTGACCGTATACTCCGGGCTGACCGTCATGGTTATTATAGCCAAAAAACAGGCAGAAAAGGAAGAAGAATCTGACACGTAACCCCCTACCTTTTCGTGTTCAAAACAAACCTATTCCATCACCTTTTAATACGTCAATCGTCGTATAATGGAATATTGTGGTTTTACGTTCTTCTGGTTTTTCTAACCACAATCATGGTAGGTGACCCTCTACAATGGTCCAGGGTTGAAAGGAGGGGGTTAGGGGGAGGAGAGAAGGGAACAAAATTGTTTAGCGAAATGCTATGTTTTCTACTACTACTGCTGGTATAGAGTGTGTGTGAGTGAGAGAGTAAGCCTTATATTCTCACCGTGAGATATGACCTGCGGAACAGACAGCAGAGATAGCACTATCTCCGCAAAGATAGCGAACGCTATAGGCTGATGTTCTAGGAACGTACAGCAATGGTAAGATTACCGCAAAATGTGATTGCGTCCATGCACGTAGGGCAGGGCGGATCCAGAGAGACGAAGCGCGAGATCGTTAATGCACTCATTCGTGCAGGCTACGGCAAGGCTAAGGCCGAGGGATGGGTTGAAACCTACATCTCTACCGGAGACATCTATATCGTTGGATCTGATGCCACCTTTGGTGTAGAACTCTATACGACGAAATGGTGGACCAGTTACACGATGCCACCTAGAAGGCGCGTAAGCACGCCCAGAATCAGCGCGGACCTTTTGACCGAGGAGGAGCGCGCTATAATGGGGATGGTGTCAGAATGAGCGCGACAGAGGCCACAGGCGCATTCTACGAAGTATGCGACATGTATAGAGGCCACCTCATCCGCCGCTACTTCTGGGATGAGAAGCGCACTCGCCCACGCCTCCTTTACTCCGCTTTCGTAGGGGCCGAGCTCCTCACGGACACCACTATATTAGGCATCAAAATGCAGATCGACAGGAGGGTTGCGGAGTGAAGGCATTCCTTAGAGTTACGGAAGCCGTGTGCGATGGCTTGTCTATGGCCCTTGATGAAGTGTGCGCACAGATCATGAGCCTGGAGGCTAGGCACCCGGAGCTTGAAGGCGAGCTCGTGGATCTGCTGGACACCCTCCAGAAGGTCATGGATAACCCCCTGGTAGAGGAGTGTTATTAATGTGGGCGCGTGAGGATAAGGACAGCGACGTATTCAACTGCAGACAATGCGCCAATCGTGAATACGAATACACCGACGAGACCGGCAGAACTTGGCAGATCTGCTATAGGGACGTCTGCGACTTTAAAATGAAGGAGGCGAAACCATGAGGTGCCCCGGATACGACATTGACCAGGAATGTGAGAGGGCAGAGGAAATCGTGGATCACATCGAACAAAGCATCATCAAGATCTA
>JAEIGA010019870.1_pt1 | contig 10237 bp, 7 predicted proteins | sample 9270691 | NCBI WGS metagenome assembly JAEIGA01 (sample SAMN17057246, study PRJNA624740) | gut metagenome | biome: biome; isolation source: fecal sample | host: Bos grunniens | place: China: Xizang | collected 2019
AATTCAAATTTGCGGTGCAAAGTAAGCAATTTTAATTCAATTACTAAAACTTTCGGGCAATAAAGTTAGGATAAGAGGTCAATTTTGGCTATTTTTTTCAATTTTTCTACCTATTCATAAGGGAATTAAGAGATATTTTTACGCTCTCCGATGTTACAATCATGTTACAATATTCCACCTTCCCATTGGTCATTTACTCCGATTTAATGCACGAAATTTCGGTTATCCATTCTATGTTAAATATATTTACTACCTTCGTAGCATGAAAACCCTTTCTATCAAAATCGCATTAGGATATATTGCAATTATTGCACTACTCTTTGGTGCAATATACTATATCAACAAGCAAGCCTCAACCATAATGAGGAGTAGTGAAATCGAAGAATATATTTCTTCACGTCGCACAGCCTGCGACAATCTCATATCAGCCACTCTCACAGCGGAAACATACGGGCAAACAGCCGGACTTGGCGATAAAACATCATATCAAATATATCTATCATCAATTAACCAAATCGACTCGGCCATCACATCGTTAAATTCCTTCACCAACGACTCAACAGGCAAAAAACTTTTAGACTCATTGACTGAAGTAATCTCAATCAAATCAACCATAATAAAAGACCTTTACACGATTTCGTCAAGCAACAATCCCAATACCTACCAACAACAAATCGCACAATTAATAAATCAATATAGCGATATGGGCACCCATACTCACATCATAACAAACACGATAAAAGAAGAAAAAGCCACAACTATTAATGCTCACGACAAAAATATATTCAAACGAATTGCTGCAATATTCAAATCGGGAGACAACGACAGCACAACAATCACATCAATCTCCAGCACCAGCGATACTACATCTACATTTATAAATCATGGCACATCATTAAATGAGGATTTTAATCAACTAAACGCATCAACTCTTAAAAATGAAACCAAGCGTGCCCACAAACTTCAAAGCAAAATCAATGCATTACGAATAGCAAATGGTAATTTAAGTATTAAAATTTCATCACTAATATCAGATATTGAACAATCGGAAGATGCTATTCGTGCCGAGGCTCTCAACAATGAATACAAGACCAAACAACATAGCCTTAAAATCACATTTCTCATTGCAATTATCGCAACCATTATTGCAATAATTTTCTTTATAATTATATGGCGAGACATAACTCGAAGCAATCGTTATCGCAAAGAAATGGAGGCTGCCAAACATCGAGCAGAAGAGTTGCTCGATGCGAGAGAAAAACTAATGATGACAATCACTCACGATATAAAAGCCCCAACCGGAGCCATTATTGGTTATTCTGAACTAATTGAGCAATCAAACACATCTTTAATAATATCGGAATATGCTAAAAGCATAAACAATTCTGCCTCTCATCTACTTAACCTCGTTACAGACCTACTCGATTTTCATCGTTTAGATGCCGGAGAAATTAATTTAGTCCCTACAAATTTCCATGCGGCCTCAACAATCCACGAAATAGCCCAAAACTTCTCATCTCTAATTGTAAAAAAGGGATTAAAATTAAGCATTATTAATTCCACATCAACCAATCAACATATTTGTTGCGACTTATTCAGATTGCGTCAAATTCTGGAAAACCTTATAAGCAACGCCATTAAATTTACCGACAATGGAGAAATCACAATATCTTCATCAATCATCGACAACAATCTCAACGTAGCTGTTACAGACACCGGTAAAGGAATTTCGGCTCTTGACCAAACTAAGATTTTCGAGGAATTTACCCGTCTTAAAAATGCACAAGGAGTTGAAGGTTCAGGTTTAGGACTATCTATTACATCAAAGCTTGTAAATCTTCTTGGAGGAACAATTAATCTCAATAGTGTCATTGGCAAAGGCAGCACTTTTGCAATATCAATTCCTATTACAATTGTCAAACAACAAGAACAAAAACCACAAACCACATCTAATAACACCACTCAGTCCCTCTCACCCATTGATAAATTAAATATAGTTGTAATCGACGACGACCCTATACAACTCAAATATACTCATACCATGTTGCAGAACATTGGCATCGATTGCAACATTCATTGCCACTCAATAGCCAACGATGGCATAGCATGTGCCATCAGTTCAACACCCGACATTATCTTTACCGATATACAAATGCCTCATATCGACGGATTTGAACTATTGGCTCAAGTTAGAAAAAACCTCCCCGACACTCCGGTAATTGCAATGACCGCCAACAGCAACATCAAAATTGAAGAGTACCTAAAAAAAGGCTTTAACCAAGTTTTACCCAAACCATATAAACAACAGCAACTAATCGATATAATTCAACAATTTTTCGACACCAATGAAATTGATTTTTCACCAATAACACAATTTGCCGACAACGATGAAGAAACCATCAATCTGCTCTTGACAACCACCCTTGATGAAACGCTTAAAAACGAAGATGCTATTACTAATGCAATTAAAGCGACAGACAAAGAGTCGGTTTGTGCCATCGCACATAAAATGTTACCACTTATAACAATGGTAAAAATTCAAGGGTTAGACGCTTTTGAATATTTCAACAGCCAACGGGATAAAAAAGGCTGGAACAACAACGATGATATTCAAGCTCAATCAATACTAAAAACAATATCACTTCTTATTACTCATCTAAAAAGAAGCATCAGTGATAAAAAAGATTAAGACTGATAAATTCATCGACAAAATACACTATCTTTGTAAATGATTTTTTATATCCATTATGAGTGCGATATTATTAATAGAAGACGATTTGACATTTTCAACCATGATTAAAGCATGGTTGAGCCGAAAAGGTTTTGAGATTGAAACAGCATCAAATATTGCTCGTGGACTAACCTTAATCAAGCATTCTCAATTCGATTTAATATTATCAGATATGCGTCTTCCCGATGGTGAAGGATTAAATATTCTTGATTACTTAACAAGCAATAACATCTCCACTCCGTTAATAATAATGACAAGCTATGCCGATGTTCAAAATGCAGTCAACGCTATGAAACATGGAGCTTTTGATTATATTGCCAAACCGATACAACCCGACATATTACTTGAAAAAATAAATAGTGCATTATCTGACACTCACACAATTAAAGCAATATCTAATACACCTAACAGCAAGCAGCAACACGACTCGAACTACATGGAAGGAGATAGCGAAGCGGCTCGTCGTCTGTATGGATTTGTATCACTTGTTGCCCCCACTCCAATGTCGGTACTTATTACCGGAGCCAATGGAACCGGCAAAGAATATGTTGCAAAACGAATTCATCAATTAAGCCGTAGATGCGACAATCCATTTATCGCAATTGATTGTGGAGCTTTAACGAAAGAACTTGTAGCATCAGAGTTGTTTGGACATGTAAAAGGAGCTTTCACCGGAGCAACAGCTGATAAAACCGGAGCATTTAATGAAGCAAATGGCGGCACAATATTCCTTGATGAGGTTGGCAACTTAAGCTACGATGTTCAAGTACAATTATTAAGAGCTATCCAAGAACGGAAAATTCGTCCGGTGGGTTCAATTAAAGAAATTGACGTTGATGTGAGAATTATATGTGCAACGAACAAAGATATGCCAAAAGCAATTGCCGATGGAGAATTTCGTGAGGACTTGTATCATCGCATCAATGAGTTCAACCTAACAATGCCTCTGCTTCGCGAACGAGGAAACGACATTATTGAATTTGCCAACTTCTTTCTTTGCCAAGCTAACCAAGAATTAGAACGCAACATTAAAGGGTTTAGCAACGATGCCATTGAGACCATACTCAAATATGAATGGCCGGGAAATCTACGCCAAATGAAAAACGTAATAAAAAGAGCAACACTTATCGCTCAATACGACACAATTAATACTATTGATTTAGGTCTCGATTTAAACAATACACCATCTTTCATGCTTCGCAATGAAAATTCCGAACGCGAATTAATAATAAAAGCTCTTGAATCAAGTGGTAACAACAAAGCTCTTGCTGCTCGCATGCTTGGCATTGACCGAAAAACACTTTACAACAAAATAAAACTTTACAATCTATAAAACTTCATTTCCACACAAAAGTGTAGAAAAATTCCACACTTTACACACACATTTCCACACATTCATTCCTCTCAACAAACACACAATAATTTAATAATTAGAAACTTACACACATGTGCTATTTTTGGCACAGCCATTGTCATATACTTATAACAGAAAGTCATTTTGAAATTATTAATAACTAAAAAATAAAAACAGATTATGAAAAAGCTCGTATTTACAGTAGCAATGGCATTAAGCCTCAGTGTTGCATTCGCACTCACTAACAACAACAATTCAGTAGCTAACACGTCAAATGATGACTCAACTGCAACTCCCGACACTATAGTTGTAAAAACTGAGATCCTTGCATCACTTGACAGCACTAATCCCGATACTACTATTGCGAAAACTGAACTACTTGCGGTTCTTGACAGTACCTCTCCCGACACGACCACAACTGCTCAAACTCAAGAGTATTTAATTGCGATGTTTGATAGCATTAATCCCGATACTGCCGTTGTAAAAACAGATTGCTTAATAGCGGCACTTGACAGCACCATTCCCGACACAACTACAACTCCTTCAAATATTCAAATTTGCTTGATAGCATAAGTACATAATAGGTTATTATTAAAGTAATCTTTAATTGAAAAATGGGGCATGCGATATGTCCCATTTTTTATACCCACCCAATACACTACCATAAAACTTTGCCATATCTATGACTGATAATACGGATATTTCACTTCCCAAAGGAATAAAGCCTGACCGGGCATTGATGTTCCAGCCGAGCAACGGTCTTTTTCATCTATTATGCGACGAAAATCATCTATTGTGATTTTCCCACGTCCCACCTCAACAAGCGTACCAACTACTGCCCTCACCATATTGCGAAGAAAGCGATCGGCAGTTATGACAAACACCCATCGCCCATCACCCAATGGCTTCCATTTTGCATACGTTACCTTACATATATTCGTTTTGTTATCGGCATGCAACTTTGCAAACGAAGTAAAGTCATCAACCTCCAACAATATCTTTGCAGCCTCATTCATTTTGTCATAATCGAGCGTTGCAGGTGCCTGCCAACTCAAATCATAGCAAAACGGAGATTTTGCCGAATGAGCATAATAGTGATATGTGCGTAAGACGGCATCAAATCGGGCATGGGCTTCATCATGAACAGGCTTGATCGAGTAAATTGCAATATCTCGTCCCACAAGAGAGTTCAATCCTCGCACCATCGCATCGACATTCGCAATGGGACTTGACACATCAAAATGAGCAATCATAGAATGAGCGTTAACACCGGCATCGGTGCGTCCGGCACCAACAATCTTTATTGGCTCACGCATTATTTTTGCCAAAGCATCTTCAATAGTCGATTGCACCGACACAGCATTTGGCTGCGACTGCCACCCATGAAATTTCGCTCCTCGATAGGCCAAATGCATGAAATATCTCATAATAATTGAGAATTAAGAACTTCTAATTCATTGTTAAGGGTTGACACTAATCACGTTCAAGATATGTGTATCCATACAAGCCCGAGCGATAATTACTCAAAAATTCTCGACCCTCTTCGGGGGTGATGCGTCCGGCTTTCATTGATGCCGTTACCCATGTTTCAACATTACGCACAAGTTTCTTTGGATTAAATTGCACATAATCAAGCACCTCTGCCACAGTCTCCCCTTCAATAACCTGATCTATCTCATATCGATCTTTATACACGCTAATGTGTACGGCATTAGTGTCGCCAAATAAATTATGCATATCTCCGAGTATTTCTTGGTATGCTCCCACCAAGAAAACCCCAAGATAATATGATTCATTAGACTTCAACGCATGAACAGGCAATGAACTTGCGATACCATGATTGGAAATAAAATTAGCAATTTTACCATCAGAGTCGCAGGTAATATCTTGTAATGTTGCCGTACGGCCGGGGCGTTCTTCCAATCGAGAAATCGGCATTATAGGAAACACCTGGTCAATAGCCCATGAATCGGGCAATGATTGGAATAACGAGAAGTTACAGAAATATTTATCGGGCAACATCTTTGCGATTTTACGAAACTCATCGGGAGAATGCTTCATCGACGAAGAAATTTCTCCCACTTCACGCGCTATCGACCAGAACAATTTTTCAATTTGAGCACGTGTGCGTAAATCGAGCATTCCAAGACTAAACAAGTCGAGAGCTGTTTCACGAATTTCGAGAGCGTCGTGCCAACTTTCAACCAACCGTGCCTGGCTCAATTTATCCCATATCTCATATAATTCACGAGCCAATTCATGGCTGTTTTCATCTATTTCTTCAGTTTCTCTCCAAATCGGCTGCGAGGCTGTTTCAAGCACCTCAAACACAAGCACCGAGTGGTGAGCCGATAGTGAGCGACCACTCTCGGTGATAATATTTGGCTGCTTCAAGTCATTTTTTACACACGCATCAACCAATGCCGAAATTGCGTCGTTGGCATATTCTTGAATAGAATAATTCATGCTACTTTCACTTGCCGAGCTGCGAGTGCCATCATAATCGACACCAAGCCCACCACCTATATCGACAAACTCAATATTGAAGCCCAACTTTGATAATTGCACATAAAACTGCATAGCCTCACGCAGTGCATTTTTTATGCGACGAATTTTTGTAATTTGGCTTCCGATATGGAAATGTATGAATTTAAGACACTCTCCCATCTCTTTCTTTTCAAGATAGTCGAGTGCTTCAAGAAGTTCACTTGAATTGAGTCCAAATTTTGATTGATCGCCACCCGACTCTTCCCATTTACCCGAGCCCGATGATGATAATTTGATGCGAATGCCAATATTTGGCTTTATATTTATGCGTTTCGAGATTTCAGCAATCAATCGCAACTCATTGAGTTTTTCCACAACAAGATAGATGCGACGCCCCATCTTTTGTGCCAAGAGTGCGAGTTCGATATAATCCTCGTCTTTGTAGCCATTACATATAATGAGTGCATTCTCGGCAATATTAGTTGCCAACACTGCATGTAATTCGGGTTTTGACCCTGCTTCAAGTCCGATATTGAATTTTTTACCATGAGTAACAAGCTCCTCTACAACAGGACGCATTTGATTAACCTTAATAGGATAAATCAAGAAGTTTTGGGCTTGATAGTTATATTCTTCAGCGGCTTGCTTGAAACAACGCGATATTTTTTCAATGCGATTATCCAAAATGTCGGGAAAACGCAACAGCACAGGCGATGTAATGTCGCGTACCTGCAACTCGTCCATTACCTCTTTCAAGTCAACCGAAGCATATCCTTCTTTAGGAGTAACTGCCACATGACCTTTTTCATTGATTGAAAAATATTTCAATCCCCACCCGTTGATGTTGTACAATTCAGCACTATCATCAATACGCCATTTTCTCATCGGCTATAAATTAAATAATCAGATTAAACAATTTTTCACTTATTTGAAATAGGGTTATATTGCCCGATTTTTCATCTTTTATGCAACAAAATTAAATATAATTATTCAGTTTTTCATCACTTAAACATCTTTTCTTTCAATTTTGACACATCTTAATAAAAAAAGAATCTCAAATTCGTTTTTTATTACTATTTTTGCACATTAATAAATGTAATTATATCGACAAAATTTAACACATCAAATTATTAATACTTATGAACAAAAAACTTATTTTCTCACTCATTATGGGTGGTGCATTGGTTCTTACCGGCTGCAACAAAAAGATTGCTCAATTTGACAGCAATTATTTCTCCGTTACTCCTGAACCACTTGAAGTTTCGGCAAACAAAGTTCCCGGCACTGTTACCGGAAAAATTCCTGCAAAAGTATTTGCAAAAAATGCTGAAGTTACCGTTACCCCAACTCTCAGCGTAAACGGCACTGAGTTATCATCTCTTCCCTACACATTCCAAGGGGAAAAAGTGCGTGGCAACAACCCTACTGTCAACTATGAAAAGGGGGGCTATATTTCTGTGCCTTTCTCGTATGACTATCAACCCAACATGGAAGACGCTATTTTATATCTTAACTTCGATGTAAAACAAGGGAAGAAAGAATACACACTTCCACGCGTAAAAGTTACAGAAGGAATCAATACCACCGCAACAATTGCCAATGTAGCAACAACTGCTCCGGCTATTGCTCCCGACAAATTCCAACGCATCATCAATGAGAAATACTCAGCCGACATCAAGTTCCTTATCAACCAAGCAAATATTCGCGATGGGGAATTACGTAGCGAAGCGATGCAATCGTTCAACAAAAACCTCGCAAACGCAAGTGCCGACAACTCTCGTCAAATCAAAGAAATCAACATTTCTTCATACGCTTCGCCCGAAGGTGGTGTTGAATTCAACGAAAAACTTGCCGCAAAACGCGAAAAGAACACAAGTGCTTATCTTGAAAAGCACCTCAAAAACGAAAAAATCACAAACTTTGGAGAACTAACAGCACAATTTACAGCTCAAGACTGGGAAGGCTTCCAAAAACTCGTTTCAGAAAGCAACATTCAAGACAAAGAGCTTATTCTCAGCGTTCTTTCAATGTATAAAGATCCCGAAGTGAGAGAAAAAGAAATTCGTAATCTATCGTCGGTTTTCGACCAACTCGCTATTGAAATTCTTCCCCAACTTCGTTATTCTCGCCTCACTGCCACCGTTGACGTAATTGGCAAAAGCGATGAACAAATTCAAGAAGCATTTGAAAACAATCCTAAATCATTGACTATTGATGAATTGCTTTATTGTGCTACTCTAACAAATGACAACAACAAAAAAGCTGAAATTTATCAAACCGCAGCAAATATATATGGCGACGATTATCGTGCATTCAATAATCTCGGAGCTTGCCAATTCGTTGCAAAAGACTATACTTCGGCTGCTGCCAATTTCAAAAAAGCATCTAATCTCACATCAAACGGAGAAGCCAACATGAACCTTGGCCTCATCTCAATGGTTAATGGAGATTACAATAATGCTAACGAACAACTTGGCAATGCTGGTGGTATCGATGCTCTTGGCGATGCCCTCGGTGTTTATCACCTCAAAACAGGCAACTACAACGCAGCAGTAAAAGCGTTTGGCGATAGCAAAACAAACAATGCCGCACTTGCACAAATTCTTACAAAAGATTACAGCAAAGCAAAACGCACTCTTGCATCAATCACAGCTCCTGATGCTACAACTCATTATCTAATGGCTGTACTCGGAGCTCGCACCAACAATGAGCAAATGATTATCAGCAACTTGCGTCAAGCATCTAAACTTGATAGCAGCATTGCTGCAAAAGCTCTTAAGGACGTTGAATTTACAAACTTCAATCTTTCTTCACTTCTCTAATGAACTCAATTAGATTAATGGGCATTGCTGCCTTAACTCTTGCGATATCTTCGTGTGCATCTTCAGGAGCCGACAAATCGGCTTCTGAAGCCAGCCACGACACAACAACCTGCACCACACATGAACATCATCATAATAACACAATTATTATAGGTGTGGCTCAAGAGGGCAATTATGCCTCAGGGAAAATCACTGTTACAACAATCCCAGGGTGTGAGCCCAAAGAATTTGATTACTCTAAATCAAATCAAGACCAAATTGCAGCATGGCAAGCAGGTGATACTGTATCGATTTTCATTGAGCACCATCATCATGGAGAAATGGCTCATGACTCAATCACAGCAATAAAGTTAGGGGTTAAAGAATGTTCTGAAGCTCATAACCATGAGCATGAACATCACAACCACAACAATTGCAACGAGCACAAGCACTAATCAACGAGTGATATTCTCATTTATAGCAAAAGCCTCGCACTTCAACAGTGAGAGGCTTTCTTCTTGTTTTATATTAGTCTTTGTCTTACGGAAGAGCGGTAAACGAGACTCGAACTCGCGACCCTCAGCTTGGGAAGCTGATGCTCTACCAACTGAGCTATTACCGCAAATGGTGTGCAAATATACATCTTTTTTTTAAGTTATACGTCATTTTAGTTAATTTTTGCAATTTTACACCTCTCAATGTCCCATAAAAAGAAAAGAGAGTCCACTGGGGACCGCAGATTAAACAAGCAAGTGCGAAATTAAATAAAATGATTGAAGAAAGCACATTTAGGATTATTAAAATTTAATTTTTTACGCGGGCGATTGTTTAATTTTTTTTGAATAATGGATAAATCATGAGGAC
>JAEIGA010019871.1_pt1 | contig 10236 bp, 5 predicted proteins | sample 9270691 | NCBI WGS metagenome assembly JAEIGA01 (sample SAMN17057246, study PRJNA624740) | gut metagenome | biome: biome; isolation source: fecal sample | host: Bos grunniens | place: China: Xizang | collected 2019
CCTGCTCGTTAAAGGGAATTCCGATAAGAATTGGTGTAAACGGAGGGTCATTGGAAAAGGATCTGCTTGCTAAATATGGTAAGCCTACACCACAGGCTTTATACGAGAGCGCTCTGCATCACATCAGATTACTCAACAAATATGATTTTGATGATATAGTAATATCCGTAAAATCTTCAGTTGTCTCAAATGCAATCGAGGCGTGCAAATACGTATCTCAACATTGCGATTATCCGCTTCATGTTGGAGTCACCGAGGCAGGAAGCAGCCGAATGGGTATTATTAAAAACGCTGAGGCTATCGCAACATTAGTCCATTTGGGGATTGGTGACACGGTTCGCATTTCTTTGACTGAGGATCCCGAAGCTGAAGTCAATGCTGCCAAAGATATTCTTCGCTCATTGGGGTGTGACGGACATCAAGGCATGGACATCGTTTCCTGTCCTACTTGCGGAAGAACGAAGATTGATCTTGTTTCGCTTGTGAAGGAATTTGAAGAGGCAGCAAAGTTGGAAGGTCTTACGGATATCCCGATCAAAGTTGCCTTAATGGGTTGCGTTGTTAACGGTCCGGGCGAAGCGCGCGAAGCTGATGTTGGAATTGCTGGTGGCAAAGGAGAGGCTCTCTTATTCAAAAAAGGGCAGATAATTCATAAGATTGACGAGAATAATATTGTTGAATGCTTGATTAATTATATCAAGAATGAATATGCTAATATAAAATGAAACCTCTGAGAGAATTATTTAAAAAATATACACCTAATGAAGAAATATGCGAATTTTTTGATTCAATTAATGAATATCAGGTAAGGAAATCAAAAAGAAGAGCAGATTTCTTTGAAATAGACTTATCTTTATCCAAAACTGTATCTAAAGCTCTTCTTTACGAAATTGAAGATGACATAAGACAAGCTTATGATGGCAAGTATCTCGTAAGATTTGTACCGAAATATCCTTCTAAGCTATTCTCCTATGATTATATACCTCAGATAATTGTTGAGACCGAAAAAATTGGAGAAATTACTAAGGGCTTCTTTATTGGATGTGATTATACATTAAAAAGTGATTCCCTTGAATTTTCTATACCGTTTAATTCAAACGGTATAGACTTTTTGACTGCAGGAAAAGTACAAAGAATTATTGAAGACATAATATATAATGAGTTTTCAATAAAGCTTTCTGTAGTTATTAAAGAAATGGAAGATTATGTTCCATATTTTGAAACAGAAGAACACAAGCAATTTATCGAAGAACTTAATAATCAATGTCGTCAATCACTTAAAGATTACGAAAATCATTCTAGAACTGAGAATAATACTAAGACTGACAAATCTGAAGCAAATTCGGAAAAGGAGGAAAAAAATGCCCCCGACGTTAAACTCAGTCGCATATGGTCTGTATACGATGAAGACTGTATGGCAATAGTAGAGGATGGAATTTGTACTATCGGTAGCTCAGTGTTTGATATATCAAATCCTGAACTCAAATGGGGCGACGAAGAGTTCACAATCACTCCGGTTTCGATCTCTACTATAAGGCATCCCGGCGGAGAGGTTTGCGTCATTGGCACTGTTTCCGGATGCATTCTCGAGCAAGCTAAATTTGGCAACAGAAAATGGTACTTTGCTTTCGGTTTGTTTGATGGCAATGCCTCCATACAAGTTAAAATTGAGGGTGACGATGAAGAGGAATGCAAAGGATTGGCAGGCGCTGTTTCCAACGGAATGACATTGGCAATTCTCGGTACCGTCAAGAAAGATTATAAATCAGGCGACTTGTTAATTACACCCGATGCTGTGTCTTCCATAGTTAAACATAAAAGAAAAGATACTGCACCTGTAAAACGAGTAGAGCTTCATCTTCATACAAATATGTCAGCTATGGATGCTTTGATACCGTCAGATGTTGCTGTAAAAACCGCCGCGGGATGGGGACACAGAGCGATAGCTATCACTGATCACGGCAATGTTCAGGGTTTTCCGGAAGCAATGATAGCGCTCGACAAAATGTATAATTTTACAAAGCCCGAAGAAGGTGAAGAGCGATTTAAAGTAATTTATGGACTAGAGGCTTATTTCGTTAATGATAGTGCCAGTCCGTTATATGGAAAATATAACGGTAGAATAGACGACAATCTTGTAATATTTGACCTCGAAACCACCGGCCTTTCTTCTTCTACATGTGAAATAATTGAAATCGGCGCGGTTAAGGTTTCCAACGGTGAAATTGTCGATAGGTATTCAACATTTGTAAAGCCGGATTCTGTTATATCAGCTGAAATTACAGAACTCACATCAATAACCAACGAAGATGTAAGTGATGCAAGAAAGATCAGCGAAGTTCTGCCTGAATTCCTTGCTTTTTGCGGACAAGCGCTGCTAGTAGCACATAATGCTGATTTTGACGTTGGATTTGTACGAGCTGCTGCTAATAAGCTGGGAATCAAATTTAATTCACCGTATCTTGATACGGTGGGTCTTTCGAGATTTTTGAACACAGACCTGAAGTCACACAAGCTTGACGTGCTTGCAAAATATTATGGTCTTGGTAACTTTAATCACCATAGAGCTGTTGACGATGCCGAAATGCTTACAATGATTTACTTTTCTATGGTAAAAAAGATGCAGCAATTCGACATACAGGAATTTTCAGCATTAATTAAAGATATCCAGATCAATGCAGATCCTTTAAAGCTTAAGACTTATCATATGATAATTCTAGTCAAAAATCTTGTTGGACTTAAAAACCTGTATCGCTTGATCTCTATGGGATATTTGAATTATTATCATAGAACTCCCAGAATTCCTAAATCTCAGTTAGACAAATATCGCGAAGGACTAATAATTGGTTCTGCTTGCTCTGCCGGAGAATTGTATAGTGCTATTCTTGACAATAGAGGCGATGCAGAGATTGAAGAAATAGCCTCGTATTATGATTATTTGGAAGTTCAACCAATAGGAAATGATAAGTATCTGGTTGCCGAAGGTGAATTACCCAATGAAGAAGCACTGCGCGATATCAATAGACGCATTGTTGATCTAGGCGAGAAGTTAAATAAACCTGTAGTAGCAACTTCTGATGCACATTTCATTAATCCTGAGGATGAACTTTACAGACGCATTCTTTTGGCAGGCTTGAAGTTCAAAGATGCAGATAAACCAACACCTATCTACATGAGAACAACTGACGAAATGCTCGAGGAATTTGCATACTTGGGTGAAGACAAGGCTTTTGAAATTGTAGTAAAGAACACCAATGATATTGCAGATTCTATTGAGCAAATCCGCCCAATTCCCGCAGGCTCGTATCCTCCACACCTTGAAGGCGCCGAAGAGGAGCTGCGTGATAAATGTTGGACAAGAGCAAGATCTATGTACGGTGAGAATTTACCTGATTTAGTTAAAAACAGACTTGAGATTGAACTTAATTCGATCATTTCTAACGGTTATGCGGTTCTTTACGTAATCGCAGAAAGGCTTGTACATTATAGTGAAAGTCAGGGCTATCTTGTTGGGTCACGTGGATCGGTTGGTTCTTCGTTTGTAGCAACTATGGCCGGTATTTCGGAAGTTAACCCTCTGCCCCCCCATTATTATTGCAAAAAATGTCAATATAACGACTTCTCTAACCCCACTGGTGCAGGCTCGGGATTTGATATGCCCTCAAGAAATTGCCCTGTTTGCGGCACTCCCTTGGAGCAAGATGGACAGGATATACCTTTTGAGACTTTTCTTGGCTTCAAGGGTGATAAATCACCTGATATAGACCTTAACTTTTCCGGTGAAGTACAGGGTAAAGTCCATAAATTCACAGAAGAGCTTTTCGGGGCTGAAAACGTTTTTAAAGCAGGAACAATCGGTACTCTAGCTGATAAAACGGCTTTCGGATTCGTTATGAAATACTTCGAGGGAAAAGGACAGCAGCTGTGTAGGGCTGAAGTTGATAGAATCATTAACGGTTGCGTGGGAGTGAAGAGAACAACAGGACAACATCCCGGAGGAATCATTGTCGTTCCAAGAGATCGCGATGTTTACGATTTTACCCCCGTTCAACACCCAGCGGATGACCCTAAATCTGATATTGTTACAACCCACTTTGCGTTCTCTTATCTACACGATACTATACTTAAGCTCGATGAACTAGGTCATGATATTCCGACAAAATACAAGTATCTTGAAAAGTACAGCGGAATTATGATCGATCAGGTCGCTATGAATGACCGCAGCATATACGAGCTCTTTGAATCCACAGAGCCTCTCGGTATTCCGCAAAAGGAAAGGGACAAGCACGAAACAAAGATGCTTGGTTTAATGGTAGGAACACTCGGCTTGCCTGAATTCGGCACTAACTTTATTCAAGGAGTTCTTGTTGATGCTAAGCCAAAAAACTTTGCAGACCTTATGCAGATTTCCGGCCTTACTCACGGAACGGACGTTTGGCTTGGAAATGCTCAAGATTTGATCAAAGATGGAATATGCGATATATCCAAAGTTATCGGTACTCGTGACGGTATTATGCTCGACTTGATCCGTTACGGAATGGAAAACCTCACTTCCTTCAAGATAATGGAAAGCGTTCGAAAAGGAAAAGGTTTGACTCCGGAGTGGGAAGCAGATATGCTTGCGCACAATGTCCCCGAATGGTATATAGCATCTTGTAAAAAAATCAAATATATGTTCCCTAAAGCGCACGCTGCTGCATACGTTATGTCAGCTATTCGACTTGCTTGGTATAAGGTACATCAGCCCGTTGCGTTCTACTGCGCTATTCTTTCAGTCGCTCCTGATGGATTTGACGGTACTATTGTTGCTCAAGGTCGTGAAGCTGTATACCGCAAGATGCTCGAAATTGACAAAATGGGTAAAGAAGCTACAGCAAAAGATAAGGACACCTTTGGCGCACTGCAATTTGCACATGAAGCAATGCTTAGAGGGGTTCGCTTCTTACCTGTCAGCCTCAAATACTCTGATGCCAGAGAGTTTTTGCCCGAGAACGGCAATATCAGAATGCCAATGATCGCTCTCCCAGGCCTTGGATTGAGCGCTGCACTGAACATAACTAATGCTCGAGACGAGGAACCCTTCTTCTCGGTCGAAGACCTCAAGCTACGCGGTAAGGCTAATAAAGGAGTGATTGATACTCTCAGAGCAAATGGCATTCTTGACGGTCTCAGCGAAACAGATCAAATTTCTTTGTTTGATATTATTTAAATTGAGGAGGATACACTTTTGAAAAGAATAATCGCATTGTTATCAGCTATCATACTAGCTTTATTGTGCTTTGCACTTGCATCTTGTGGTGACCACAAAGAAGCGATCGAAACAGTGGATAATACGGAAGCTATTGAAACAACTGCAGAATCTGAAAACGTTGTCATTGCTTCAGCAGGAACACCTGTTTATACGCTTATAAGATACATAGATGCTTATCAAGAAGAAGTAGACTTGATCGTCGCGTTTAAGAACAAGCTGATAGCCGATTTTGGCCTTACCTTTCAGATTTCAGCCGATTGGACAATGCCGAGCTCTGCTCCACCTGCTGATGCCTGCGAAATAATTATCGGACTTACTTGCAGAGAAGAGTCTATCAAAACCATTGATGAGTTCAACCTTGCATACGGAGATTGTGCCGTTCAAATATGCGATAACAATAAAATCGTAATGGTGGCTCCCAATTATAATGATCTTGATAAGTGCTTTGATTATTTCTTGAATAATCTTTCCTTTAATGAAAATAATGAGCTTATATACAATGGTGGAAACTATCTGTATATGGCAGAAGATACTAATATTTTTGAAAAAGGATTTGACCATTCGGAGCTTCAGATTGTATATGATTCAGAAGGAAAATTCAAGAAGCACGCTGATAGTATCTCAAAGTATATTAAGAAGAATTTTGAAATAACAGTTAAAGCAGTTCCGGAGACCGAACCTAAAGCAGATCACGAAATTATTGTAGGCATTCTAAACGACAAGGAAAGATTCAAATATAATTATTCTTCTTTGTCCGGAATGGATTCGATTATTGCTACGTCCGAAAGTAGCATACTCATCTGCGGCAGCTCTGATGCAGGTTTATCCAAAGCAGTGGAATCATTTGTAAATCTCTTTATTCGTTCCGGCCATATTTCAACAATGAATCTTCCTCAGCAAACCGTTATGACGTTTAATACGTTTACGGGCGGAGAAAATCCGGCGTTGATAAATGGAGCTGATACAAGAATTATGTCCTTTAATATTCTTTCGGAGGAATGGGATGCTGCCGCAGTTATGGAAGGTCGAGACATCCGAGTTTCAGCAGTAATTCTAAATTATCTGCCCGATGTTGCAGCACTCCAAGAGGTCTCGAACAAATGGTATCCAATCCTTGAAACTAACGTTGGTGGCATATACAAATTCACTCGAACAAAGAATCTTCATCGTGAGGGAACTTACACGACCTTGATTTATAATACACAGACAACAAAGCTTATCGAGGAAGGCCTTGAATATTACTCTGTGGGCAACTCAAAGAGATTGCGTTCTATGGTTTGGGGCGTTTTTGAATCCATTGCAACGGGTGAACGATATGTGGTAATCAGCACTCATTGGGATGTTGGCGCTGAACGCCAATGGATGCGAATGATAGAGGCTAGCGAAATGGCAGCATTCTGTAAGTCGCTTCGTGACAAGTATAACGCAGATGTGTTTGCTTGCGGAGATTATAATGCAACGGAAAGCACCGAAGAATATAAAAAATTTATTCAAGAGTCAGGCTATGTTGATGCAAAAAACAGCGCTCAAGTGATTAATAGAGCTTGTAAAACTTATCATACTTTGTTTAGCAACCTTAATACCAGCATTTATGAATCCATAGACCATATTACTTTTTCTAAAGAAACTAAATCTAAGGTTCTGTACTATAATACACTGATCGCTGATTATGTTATCGATGCTTCGGATCATAATCCAATTTATATAGATATTAAGCTTGCAAAATAATATTTCTGAAAACACCGATTTTCGGTGTTTTCTTTTTTTACCTTGTAATGGAAATTTTACATTGTGTCATTATTTGAAAACAGGGGAATCTATAAAATGAAAGCAGAAAGGAGAGAAAAAATGAAAAGATTATTCATATTAATATTGATTTGTGTGTCACTAGCGAACATTTCTGTTATATCTGTAAATGCACGAGAGCAGTCTTATTCATGGTATTGTAATCGTACCCAAAACCATATTCAGCCAAATCTTCCCGCAGAATTCGAGTTTATAAAAAGCTATGATGCTATTTGGCTAAATACAATGAGAAATGATTTAGATGACAAACGAATAGCTTACCTGACTTTTGATGCAGGTTATGAAAATGGTAATATAGCAAAAATTCTCGATGTATTGAAAAATAAGAAGGTGTCGGGTGCGTTTTTTATACTTGAAAATCTTATCAACTCAAATCCTGAAATTGTTTTACGAATGCAAAACGAAGGGCACTTGGTATGTAATCATACGGCACATCACAAAGATATGTCGCAAGTTATAGACTTTCAAGCTTTTTCCGATGAATTATCGAAGCTCAGTGAATCGTACAAGCAATTGACAGGAAGTGAAATGTCGCGATATTATAGACCTCCTGAAGGCAAATTTAATGAAAAAAATCTAGAGATATGTCAACAATTAGGATATAAGACTATATTTTGGAGTTTTGCATATGCTGATTGGGATAATCAAAATCAACCATCAAAGGAATTTGCAAAAAAGAAAATCCTCGACAATATGCATAATGGAGCAGTTTTACTATTACACCCGACATCTTCGACAAATGCCGAAATATTGGAAACTATCATAGATGAAATGAGAAGTCATGGATATGAGTTTGGAACACTTGATGATCTTGCGAGTGAGCTTTCGCAGAGTTAGTATTACAATCTTGGTGATCTTATCAAGCATGTTTATTCTGTCATTTGGTGAAAGAAATGAAGCAGAAAGTAACTGTCCTGTTTACATCAGTGGTTCTGACGCCAACCATTCCATTGCTCTTACTTTCGATGACGGTCCGCACCCGGAAAAGACACCCGAAATATTGGATATACTTCAAGAATTCGATGTACGCGCCACTTTCTTTGTTGTAGGAGAAAATATCAAAACTAATGCCGATATTTTTGAGAGAATAATTTCAGAAGGGCACGAAGTTGGAAATCACACTTTCAGACACAAATATCTTTTAAAAAGCAGAAGCACGAGAGACGATATGGAGCGCGAGATTGACCTATGTGACGATGAAATTTTTAACCACTCGGAGTATAGTTCTGTACTCTTCCGCCCGCCGGGAGGGATCTATGATGCCACACTGACGTCTGTTTGCAGTGACAGAGGATACTCTATGGTGTTGTGGAGCATAGATACCAGGGATTGGGATGGGAGAAAAGCTTCGGAAATTGAAGTGGAGATACTCAATAACGTTTCAGATGGTTCAATAATCTTAATGCACGATTATGTGTGTGGTCAAGCTTATACCGCAGAAGCATTGAGGAATGTTATTCCAAAATTAAAAGAACTCGGATACTGCTTTGTAACAGTATCCGAGCTAATCGGAAATTAGTCGTTATTTATCATGTATTTTTCGATGACAGGATAGGCACCGTATGTAATCAACAGATTGATAGACGGGAGCAAATAAATTAAAGGCAAGATAAGCGGAGCCACTACGCCAAGAGGCCAAAGAAGTAAGATCAAAGCTACGTTGAGGGCGAGGAGTATGATGATGCCTAAGACGCTCATCAAATTTCTGCCAACTCCGAGTACTGAAAAGATGAGTGCGTTTTTAAATATCTTTTTTATCTTGATATCAAATGTTACAAGCATAAGATAAATATAAAAACGCATAAAGAAGTAGATTATGCAAAGAGCGCATATAGCATAATAGAAAAAGTCAATCATAAAGGTTCCGCCTATCTTCGAAAAATAGGCAAAATCAAATATCAGTAATGCCAAAATACCGAAATCGATCAAACCGAGCAACAATCCCTGCCAAAAATTACGTTTTATTGCATAGAAGAAATCACTAGTTATAAATACAGGATCACCTTTGAGCATATTGCGTGTGCAATACGTAGCTCCGATGTTAACCCATCCCCAAATTAATGCCAGCAAAGCGCCTAATACAAGCATTACCCATATTACTGTAGGGGAGAACGTAGGGAGGTTGAGTTGCATTCCGTAAACATTTAAGAGCGAACTCCACACCGAGCTTTCGTTAATAATCTTAGAACCATATAGTGTGGAATATAGAACACTTGTTTCCGACGGTGTTGTTGGAGCGATTATAAACATATATAATACTGCAAGTGGAATTATAAACAATGGAAGCATCAGAAAATTCAAAGAAAGAATTCTTGTAAAATTTCTGAAGTAAAACTTTGGCATACTCCACAAATTGGGGACAAATGGTTTTTCGTCCTTAGAGACGCCGGGGCCGTCCTTGTTCATATCAAATAATTTAAATTTTTTGTTAGTAGACATCGGATTGCCTTTCTTCATTATTTCATGGTATTTTGTCTGAAAACTTCATATGCCAAAATGGATACGGCAGAAGAAGTTGAAAGCGAGCCCATAAAGTCAATACCGTAGGGAATTCTCACGTTCATATCTTTGATCCCAAGTAGCTTAGAAGAGATTCCTCTTTTTTCACCGCCTATTACAAGAAGTAAAGGGAGAGAAAGATCTGCCTCAAAGCATGGCAGAGAATCAGGGATCGCGGCACATGCAATTCTGTATCCGTGTTCCTTATATATTTGAGCAATCTTGTAAGTATCGCCGAGATAAATATCAAGCAGTTCTGAGGCACCTGCAGATGACTTACAAAGCGATGAATCCGAAGCCGAGGGTAAGTGCCTGGGTAAAATTACAGTATCACAACCGCAAGCGTAGAGCGTTCTGAGAGAGTATCCAAGGCTATAAGGATCTTCAACGCCCTCAATTATTGCTACAAATCCACTACTATTAATGGTGGAAGGATCAAAGTCATTGTAAAAGCATTCACTAACTTCGGCAATAATTCCTCCGTGTGTTTTACCGACAGTGATATCATCAATCGCTTTGTCATCCATCACAGAAAGCTCGAATCCAATTTCTTCAGATGCGTGTTTAATGAAAAGGTAGCGACCGTGTGCTTTTTTTACTTTAGATTTAGAAAAGATAACACGCTTTATTTTACGTCTTGCTTTACCGTTTCTGATGGTATTGATCAGTGCAGACACAGA
>JAEIGA010019872.1_pt1 | contig 10236 bp, 3 predicted proteins | sample 9270691 | NCBI WGS metagenome assembly JAEIGA01 (sample SAMN17057246, study PRJNA624740) | gut metagenome | biome: biome; isolation source: fecal sample | host: Bos grunniens | place: China: Xizang | collected 2019
AAAACTAATACACCATGGAATAGCAGTTCATCTAATTGCGAATTCGCATTTGACTTAATTAAAAATAGATAATAGAGAAAGGAGGACTTTTAATGGGTAAAATCACTATAAATGAGTTAAGTGAATCTTTATTGGTTGAGGATATTCAAACGAGAGAAGATAATAGCTTAAATACTAATAGTAAAACAGTAGCAGGAGCTATCAATGAATTAAATTCATACAACATAGCTATGAAAAACGCTTTAGTTGATGTATTAAATGAAAATAATATTGAATGTGATTATTCTTATGATTGGTATACGTTATGGAATTTATTACTTAAAGAAAGTAGTAATCCTGATATTGGCATTCCTGATAATGAAGAACCAGAATATTCTATTAAAATAGGAGAATGGAGTACTGTTAAAGATATAGGTACAGGTAGAGCATCATTAAGTGTTTGTGCAAATAACGGCTATATTTATTGTTTAGGAGGAATTAGAGAAGGTTCAATTGCAAGCAACTTATTTAATCGTTATAATCCTAAAGCAAATACTTGGGAAACACTAACACCTTGTCCACGTAATTTATTCGGAGCATCAATGGTTGCAATTAATGATGATTACATATATGTATTTACTAGAATGCTATATCCAGGCGCGACAGATTCAGGTTTTTGTATAATGGGATATAGTATACAAGAGAATACTTGGAGCGAAGGTTCAACAGTTACAAGTAATTCCGACTTTATGCCTGATTGTGCTTTTAAAGACCCTACATCAGGACGTGTTTATTTATTAGTTCATAGTAATGACGGAATAATCGCAGGAAAAGTTTATACAAATCATTCTGGTTTTGATTATGTTTATGATTCAGGGTCGAGTCCAATATTTTATTTAGGATCAGCTAACTGTTACCATAATCGTAGAATATATAGTATTGGTGGATATACAGGAAATATTAATGGCGATAATCTTAACAATAATGTTCTTAGAACTTATAATACACTTTTAGCTTTTGATATAGCTTCTGAAAGAACAATGCAACTTGCATCTCTTCCTATAGAATTAGTTGGTGCTTGTGCTGAAGTATACGAAGATAAAATTTACGTATTCGGAGGGCAATATAGAAAGACAAGTGAGTCTACTACTATTCATCCTAATTCGAACATGTATGTATATGACATAGCAAATGATAGTTGGACAGTAATAGAAAATTCTACAACGAATAGATCATATGCCTCTAGCTGTGTAATTAATAATAGTATTTATGTAATAGGAGGTAAATCAAATAGCATCGCGTCTAATCTTCAATTAGAAGAAGTAACTAACGTTTCCTCACTTAATCAAGTGTATAGATTCAAATAAAAAGAGCCTATTTAGGCTCTTTTATTTTACAATCATTTAATTCTATTCTGTGCATATGTTTCATTCTGTTTAAAGCGTCTGCCGTATGTAAGTTTTTATTACATACATTGAAGTTACGGTTACCACCTTTTCCTTGTTCATAACACTCTCTACATTCATTTAATCTCATATCACAGTTACGACAACCATAGCATATAGTGCATTGAACAAAGTTAGGGCATTGAATTTTGTTTCCTCTTACTTGGTTCGGTTGCTTCCCTGCCATTATTCTTCTCCTTCTTTTTTGTTAGATTGTTTTTTAGCTGCTGATTCTTTTTTCTCAGCTTTAGCATTTTTTGCATTCCCGCCATTATCAGTTTTCTCCTCTTCTATTTGCATATTAGGATCTAATAATATAAAGTTTCCTAAAGTCTTCTTAAAACAATCTTCGCATAAGCAATATTCGTTTCCATATATTTTAAGTTTATATACCAGTTGTCTATCTAAAGATTCGGGCTCATAAACTTCTTCAGGATTACGATTGCGTCTACAGTGATAACATTCATCACCTATAGTTCCATATTGTAATCCTTCTTTTTTCTCATAATCTAATAAAGCCATAATATCACGCTCCTTCAAAATATCTATATATCTATTACTATATGCAGATGTAATATAAAAGAAGAAGAAAAATAAAAAGAGGTGATAATTTGGCTAAGAATATATATAATAAAAAAGAATCTATATATAAAGGTTATAGTGTCATGAGTATGAAGAACAAAGCTAAGAAAGCAAAAGAAGCCAGAGCTGATGAAGACTATAACGAGATTCAACAGATATTTGATGACATGGAATATATATTCCAAAGTGACCCTATTGATTTATCAAAAGCAACAGAAATTCTTAATGCAAATACCTTTGAAGATGGTAAAGGACAACGTCAACCTAGTTCTAAATTAAATGATTTATTGAATAGATTACATTCAGATAATGCTTTTCTTGTAACGCCTAAAGGTGGATATACACCAAATAGTGCAATTGAAAAAGCTATAGATTTTAATGATAAAATAGTGTTTAATGATCAAGGTGTAATGACATTTGCATCATACACTAATGTAATGGACTCTTATAAACGATTACAAGAAATGAAACAAGCAGGTCCTGGTAACTTCTTATACTTATTTGATACTGAAACTATTGGAGGTACAAATAAATCGAACATATGGAATCCATTAGGGATAACAGAGTTCGCTATGCAAAAGATAGATTTAGAAACCAATAAAGTTGTTAAAACAAATATAGTATTAGGTACAGCAGATACTATGGAAAATAGAGATACTGTAGAGAAAATACTTAATGCTTTAGGCTCTTCATTATACGATCTACCTAAAGATAAAGCTGCAGCTCTAAAACCTGATCCAAGTATTATAATGAATGACGAAGAGCTTAGGGTTACAGCTTATCGTTATGCATTGTACGGACATGATAAATCTAGCTTTGTTGACTTAGGAAAAGGTTATTTAGAAGCTGAATCGTTAGTTGGAGATATAAACGATTGGCTAGATCCAGAATTAATAAAAAAAGGTTTCTTAAAAAATGTAGATGCATATAACGCATCACCTATGACTAAGTACGGAATGAATGTAGCACAAAAAACGTTTATAGATAGTGTAGCAGAAATGCATAAAGCTGCTAAAGCTGGTACAGGTATGATAGGTGGTCAAAACATAGTACCATTTGACTTTAAAACTGTTAACGCTGAAATAGCTAGGATGTCAAAAAATTTCCAAGATATCATAGATGGTAAAATTATTAATGACAAAATCACTGTCAAAGACGCAAAAGCTGGTTTGAAATATATTAAAGATGCTTTTGGTGAAGCAGATGGAACAATAGGACTTACTGCTCCAACAAAACAGATTTTTGATATTCTACCTTTCACTAATTTCGTTAGAGAATATTTCGGTGTAGAGTCATTATATGGTGGAGATCAAAAAGCAATAATGGCAGCTGCAAACGGTACAGCTAAACAAGAGCATATAGGAGCTGTTTGGTTCCCTGAATTATTTGCTAGTAACGAAGCCCACAGGGCAGACTTTGACGTTGATGTTCTTCGTAGTTTATTTACTGCACCTATTGAAAAATTAGGTGGAGCAACTTTTATAGAACATTTTATGGAGACAGAACAAGGAGGTCTTAAAAATCTAGATATTGCTGCGCAAACAATTAAAGCAGGTGGAGAACAGCAACTATTCTATGCTAAAAAAGGTACTAGAGATAGATCATTTGGAGGTAAAGGTGCATTAGACCATACAGTAAATAAAAAAACTGGTGAGATATTTTTTAATTCAAACTATGAAATTTTAGGACCAAATCAAAAAGCTGAATTTACTGGCAATATTAATATGGGTACTAATATAAGTAAAGGTAACTTCTATTATGTTGACAGTATTAAAAAAATAAAAGCCGAAGATTTAGCTAAAGATTTAGGGGATGTTTTACCAGAATTAAGTGGACCAGAACTATTCCAAGTACGTATGCGTATGGCAGGTATGGACGACTTAGAATACGTATTCCATTTTGGCTCTGAATACGAATTAAGTGGATGGTTTTCTAGTAACTATGATATGGCAGCAGTTAAGGATGCCGATGGTAAATGGGTTTTAAATGGAAAAAATGCAATTGATATTTTTGAACAAGTGTCAATAATAGATGGTGAAGTTCAAAGAGAGCCTGGTTTCTATCTTGAAGGCGATGATGCTATGGTTAAAAAAGCCATAGCTGCTAAAAAAGAAAAAGTTTTGACAGATAGAGCTTTAAGAGATTATACAGATTCAGATAAACAATATAGTAAAATAAGAACTCAACTTGATATTCGTAAAACTTTATCTAATGCAGGAATAGAAGACGTAACTAAAGAAGAAATAGAGTCTATACTTTATAATAAAACAATAGATAGAATGTCTCATATGAATCAAAAGCAACAACAAGAATTAATAGACAAGGTAAGAAACATTGCAGGCTTTGCTCCTTATGGTGCAAAAAATAAAGACAAAAAACTATATTCTAATACTATTAATAAACTTGTTACTGCTTGGGATTTTGTTTCTATGCAAGACGAGTTTTATATGCAAGTGTTTCAAGACCTTGAAGCTTATGCTGATGCCAATAATTACACTAAAGCTCAAAGAGCTAGAATGTTTTCTAACATAGTAGACAATGTTAAAACTCAAGTTGCAAATAATATATATAAAACACCTGAAGATATAAGGAATGCTGTTCATAACACCAAAGCATTTGAAGGCTCTTTAAGTGAAATCAAAAATAAATACGATGTTATATTGCCAGATGGATTTACTATAGATCAACCTAAAATCAAAGAAGTACAAACTGGATTCAATTTTACTTCTGATAAAAACATACTTACTATAAAAACAGGAGATAAATCTTCTCCTTATACGCTAGTAAATGATCTAGTTAAAGCTAAGTATGGCAATATAAATACAGATGTAAATCCTGAATCTTATAAACGTATTGCATTACATAACTTTGTAAAGCATCTTTCCACTATGGATGATTTTTCTGGAAGCGTTGATATAGCAGAAGCTATGGAACATATGGAAGCCGATACGAAAAACTTCAATATAGAAACTGTTTCAAGAAAAGTTATAAGTGCTGTAGAAGAGATTAAAAAAGGAGACCCTTCTAAAGGTATAATAAAAGATATAAATATGCGTACTTTAGAAATGTCTCAAGAATTTGTTGATGCATTAAATAAATCAGGAGATTTAATTTATCAAGCTGTTAAATCAGCAGCTGTGCCTTTAGATATACCATTAGGGAGAAAAGCCTCTGATAAAGTTATCAGAAATTATATACAAGACAATGTTTTAAAACATTATATGCCTTCTAAAAAAGATTTTGAAGCTACTTTAATTGGTTTAAATAAAGAGCAAAAATGGCAAAAGACTTTATTGTATAATACATTAGAAGAACAAATTACAAATAACTTAGTTGATTTAACTAGTTCATTGTCTTCTGTTCCTAATGGAGAATTGTTTGTATTAGAAGATGGTCGTTTTGTATTTAAAGAAGGTGGAAAAGCTGTCACTATAGATTCTATACCTAAAGTCAAATTAGATGGTAACACATTATATGGACAGGTAGGAAGAAGTAATGTACAACTTCATTTAGACATAGGAGTTAATGATATTGGAGAAACAAAAGTTACTACAAACTTAGGTGAACTGTTTGATAGAAATAGAGCATTAACCAATATGGTTAAAAGAAGAGTTGAAGAAGGTACATGGCAAATAGAAGACGCTTTAAGAATAACATCTCGTTTAACAAAACAATTTAGAGAAGACTCTAGATATGAATTTAAAAGTGGAGATTTCTATTCTAACTTTATGGTAGGTACTGGCGAGTTTGATACGTTCTTACCAAAAATATTTGGAGAAAATGCAAATCCAAAACTTAAAGGTATAATAGATAAAATAAATATACCAGATGAAGTTAAACAAGTATTAAAAAATAATCTTAATGATGATATTGAACCTGGAAAATTAAATCCTGTTTTGGCTCAATATTTAACAGCTTATAGATATGAAATAATAAACGGTATCGTTGAAGCTACAGGAGACGAAAGCGTAAAACGTTTAGCATCTAAAGTAACTATAGGTACAAAAGGTAAAGGTAAATTAGTAAAAGGCAAAATGATGGGTAGCGATATGCGTTTTGAAACGGGATTCGCTAATAGCCTAGATAATTTAGGACGTCCAGTCGTAGACGGATCTGGTAACGTAAAATTCTTAACTAAAGAACAATTAGTAAACGCTGCTAAAAAGACTGATGGATTAATTTCCGAAGGTGGATTATTTGAAACAGACTTTATCAACATGGTCACTAAAAGAACAGATGATGTTGTAGGAGATATGGGTGTAAGCTGGACTAATAGAACTGCTTATGTAGGAGAACGTGGTATTAAAGCTATAATAGAAAACAACATAGACAATGTATTAAATAGCAATACAATAAAAAATCTACAAGCAGATCAAAAACAAAACATTTATAATATGCTTCAATCATATATTAATACTTTTGAACAACAAAAAGTATTAAATGCAAGAGCATTTGATGCAATAACAAATGGGTCTATGTCAGCTAACACTATCAAATTATCTACTGCTAAAGATTTTATTAACATAGACAAAACAGAAAAAACTGCAAAACAATATAAAACATTAATGAACCTTATGGGAGATATAGAAATAGATCCTGAAGGAGTTATTAAATATAAATCATCAACAGGTAAAATCGTTAAGCGTGGAGACAATATAATATCAAGTGCCAAATATGGTGGAGGAGCAGAAAACTGGTCTAGTAAAATGGATAGGGCTTTATTAAACTTCCAAGTTACTAATAAACAAGGTATCAAGCTTACAGATGATCAAATAAGTGCTATACTGAATGAGCACAAGGCTAAATTTGAAGGAATAGACTTACAAGATAAGTCACAAATTCTTAAAGCATTAAAAGACTCTTTAGAAGATTATGAAGTCAATTTTGCAATTGAAGATATTAATAGAATTCAGCTACCTAAAATCTTAGTAAATGATTCAGAAAAATCTATGAATCACATTTTATATGCTAAGACAGGTACTATTGATAAAAATGTTGCTAAAGTATTTGAACTATATAGCGATGAAACAAAAGAACTTTTACAAGGTACAGTTCTTACACGTCAAGCTTTAGATGCATTCTTTGATGATACACAAAGACGTAGAATAGTTGCTAAACAAGCAGGCTTTAAAAGCTGGGGACAATTTGTAAAAGCTTGGGAAAAAGAAATGTATACTATGTCAGACGTCATATTTGGTAAAGGTGGATTGTTTGAAGGCTTTACTGATATAGCAAATGACAACTTAGCAGGCCATGGTAACAAAGGTACTATGCTGATTGGTTCACTTAACGAAGCAATTAATATGCTAGGTAAATATTCAAGTGAGAATAAAGTAGAGAACTTAGAATCTAGACAAAAAGGTCTTGAAGAATTTGTTAAAAAATATAACGACAATGAAGATTTTCAATTCATTAGAAATTATAAAGATGAAGGCGTTAAAATAGAATTAAAAGACGGTCATTTACGTTTAGAAGACGGACGAGGATTAAGTGAATCTTTTGAAACTGCTGATACTATAAATTATAAAAACCTTGAAGCCTTTATTAGAGATATCGATACTTTTATAAAAGATCAGGGAGCAGGTAAAGAAGACCGATTAATTCATGAATATGAAGGTGATGAATTAATAGGTCGTATGCTTTATTCTAAAGATGAAAAAGGCAATGATATAATAGTAGGTTCTATTGGTTCAAGTGAACATAAAATAGTTCTAGACCCAGAGACACAATCTAGTATGCCTCAAGAATACTATGATACAAAACTAGATTATTTAAAGAAAAAAGGAGAGAAAACAAATCTAGAACACGAACTTTCTAAATACAGAAAAATACCTGTAGACGCAATGGATCAAGATGATATCAATGCAGTAATGGATTTAGAAAATAAGATAAAAACTTTAGACGCTGAAATGGATAGCATGGAAGAATATTTAGATTCTATGAAAGATACTGGACATTCATATAAAGTAGGCGATCAAGAAGAAAAAATTATTAAAAACTATTTTTTAAATCAAAATTCTTATCAAGCTATAGAAAATAGAATTGCTGAAGGCTCTTTGTCTAGAGGCGCAGTCGAAGCAAACGAAGCATTAAGAGGATATAATCGTGCAGCTAATGAAGGCAGACAAGTTTTTGGAGGTTTCCTTGAGGATTTACATAAACAAAAACATTATAATCAATATATAGACTCTCGAGCATTGACTAATGACATGCTTAAGGATAAAAAATATGCTCATTTAAAAGGAGTATATGATGACTTTGTAGGAGCAGGGAAAACAGATATAATAGGTTTAGAAACTGCAGAAGAAATACATAGTATTCGTATGGCCGAATTAGCTAATGATTTCAATAATAATAAAGTAGACATAGAAAAATTAAGAGCAGCTGATTTTGAAGAACTAACACCTGATGAATACCTAAGACATTTTGGAGACCCAGATACTCCAGGTTATGAGTCTATGGTTAAAAAGAATGTATTATTAAAATTTGATTTAGATGACGGTAGAGGAACTCAATACATAGCAGTTCCAGGTATGGGGTCAGTACTTGATAATGGCGAGATAAGACAAGACTGGCATAAACATGCAGGTAGGCTAGTTGATACTTATCAAAATGAATTTTTAAAAGCACATGGCGCGCCTGATGATAAGAAAGCTGCTGTTACTAAAATAAAACAATATATAACAGATTTAAAAGATTCTACGGCAGGATATATTGAAAAAGGTACAGCCGCTCATGAAAGAGCAAGGTTGGAAGTATACGGTGCAGTAGACCGTGTTAAAATCATGAGTACTATGAACGATCCAAATAACCCTCTATTAAAACAAGCTATGGTAGATGGACTATCTTTAGCTGACCATATTAAAAACGGAGTTTATTATGATTACGCATTTGACTCTTTAGAGTCATTTGAAAAACGTGGATTCTTTACTCAAAAATATCTAAATAAAGTTGGAATGACTAGAGAAGAAATGATAGAGAATTTAAGAACTAATGGTACTATCATGTTAGATGATCGTTATCCAAACATCAGAGACAAATCTATAAAACCAGTGCGTCACTACTTAGCAATAGATGAAAACGGTATGAGCTTCTTGGCAGGCAATGCCACTATGATGGCTCCTCACACTATGTTAGATATGAATGCTGACTCAGATGGTGACTCTGTTTCTAGATTTATGGCTAAACATAAAGGCGTAAGTTATATGGACTATAGCATTGCTAGAAACAAAGCCGTTACTGCTGTAGACGCTGCTAAAAACTACGTAGATGATAATGCCAGAGAAGAATTAATTAAAGAACATACTATGGCTAATTTAAATATTATGGGGATAGCTTCAGAAGTAACTAGCGAAGTATATGACGAATTTAAATCACAAGATGTAAAAATGGCTCAATTAGCTATGACTGAAAATAAGAAATGGCAACAAGATGTTATAAACACATGGAATGATGATAACAAGAAAGTTATAAAAGCAATGTCTGTGAAGCATGGTGAAAAATATATGCAAGCTGAAGTCGTTGGTGGAAAATCTATACTAGGTTATACTAAACTAACTGCTTTATCAGATACTCCTAGATGGGAGACGGTAGTAAGAAACGAAGAAAAAATAAATAGCATGCTTAAAACAATACAAGACAACGCAAACTTCTTCCAAGATAAAGAGTTTATACAAGACATTTTAGACAATGCTCCAGATATCGCTTCTTATAATAAAGAGGCAGATGTTTTAGATAGGGCTTTATATGCTTATGGAATGTTGGCCATGAGTGATAAAACAAATGTAGGTGATGAAGGATTTAAGGCAATGCAAAATGAAGTACTTAATCGTATCAGAATTGGTAAACTACATGAAGAAGGTATGCAAAAACTTGGGGTTACTGCTACAGGTAATGTCAACTCTACTTTATATGGTATTTCTCAAGCTATTAAATCTAGACACGGAGATTCACTTAGTCCTTTATATGATGAATTTATGAGATCTGTAACTTCTGAAATGTCTTATTGGTTAGAAGAGGCGCCTATATCTTCTAAAAAAGAAACAACTAAAGCAGGAGATACAAGACTAATTGAGTTTGGTGAAATGTTTAGAAAAGTAGAAAAAGAAGGCATGACAGATGTCAATAGAGAAACTATGGAAAACTATTTTAAAAAGTATATGAGTCATGAAAAAATAGCTGAAGCTTACGATATGACTATGGAAAGAATGGGTAAAACTGTAGAAAGCTC
>JAEIGA010019873.1_pt1 | contig 10236 bp, 15 predicted proteins | sample 9270691 | NCBI WGS metagenome assembly JAEIGA01 (sample SAMN17057246, study PRJNA624740) | gut metagenome | biome: biome; isolation source: fecal sample | host: Bos grunniens | place: China: Xizang | collected 2019
GATTGACTTCCGAAGCATTGAAGTTCAGGTTGTAGGCATTGGAAGCCGAGTTGAACCCGGAAGACCAGTAGTTCCCGTTCGTGCCACGGTTGTTGAGCGTCGTGCCATCGTAGTTCCCGGCAGCAGGGAAGAAAATCCAATTTGCAGTGCGGTTGTCACCTGCTACGACTAAGTGATGGAGTCCGGATGGAAGCCGTCAGGTGTCTTTTCTTTTTCCCATGGCCGACGGCCACAGGACGGACAACCTATGAACTTGTCTCGTCTTAGAACCGGTTAGTGATTATCAATTCAAATAAGACCAGCCAGCCTCTGTTTGATAGAGCTCAGATAAGCTGTGTTCTCCATCAGCGTCTTCTGCTCCAGCGGCCATGCCAGGATCTCACTCATTATACCGGTGAGCGTAAACTTCTGGCGGATCATGACCTCGGAGGCCGGTGACTCGTCACGTCTCTGCTTCGGTTCCTGGATCGGCTGCTCCTCCTTCCACTTGAGGAAGGCCTCATTGAGAGCGTCGTATGAGAGGTCATCCTCCCACCGGAGCTCTATGGTGATGGCGAGCTGGGTGTCACTGACGGAGTCGAAGCTGGTGCGCTGCGGTATGAACTTATCGGCGGACTTGAGAGGAAACCCGACGAAGAGAAAAGTCTCGTCACTATTGCGTGAACGCTTATGCGTCACGTTGAGAGGTTTACGGTCACCTGTCTGCTCACGGATCTCGTCATTGTAAGCCATGGTGACGATGAGCCATGCGCTCCACTCATAGGCACGGTAGAAGCCACCCTCCTTGAAGAGGTTGATGACGTTCCACTGCTCCTTTTCGGTGCGCTGCTTCTCGAGTTCGAGTATTTCTGAAATCCTTGCCATAATGCTTGAGAGGAAGTCATTCCATCTGACTTGCCACGGCGCACTGGGGTGCGCCTGGTTCGTGGCAAGTCAAAGTGAATGACGTTGGATGTACTTTTTTGGTAACCGGTGACGAGACAAGTTACTGAACCGCCCGGACCGTAAAGCCGTAGCTGCGAAGGTTGTAGTACTGCGGATGGACTTCCGAAGCATTGAAGCTCAGGTCGTAGGCACTGGAAGCCGAGTTGAACCCGGAAGACCAGTAGAGCCCGTACGTGCCACGGTAGTCGAGCGTCGCGCCATCGTAGAGCCCGGCAGCAGGGAAGAAAATCGCGTTGCCATTGATACGGGAGGTGAACCTCATACCCTGAACGCCATCCTCGTCAATCCATACGTGATCGCAGTTAGAGTTCAACTCTGAGAACTCTGCGGGGCGAGGCAGACGCCACAGACCGCCCATGTTGTGATGAGCCATGTCGTAGGTGTCGTCCACGGTGATGTTGCCTGTCAGAGCAGCACCGGCAGATGCGTCATAGTTGGTCTGGCTGAAGTCATAACCGGAGCCCTCAGCATGACCGGTGACATTACCCCAGCTGAAGTACAAACCGAACTCCTCGGGGCGTGAAGCACCTACGTTGTGCTCGCACCAAAGCAGACCGCTGGGCAGTCCCAGATCCACAGCACCGGCAGTGCTCATGGGAGCCTGGCTCTCGATGCCGATGACGTTGTAGTTGGTACCGTCATAGATCATGACCAGGACGGTGTTGTTACGCACCTTACCCGGAGCGATGGCCGAGCCGTACAGTTTGATGGGCTTAGCACCCTGGCTGTTGATGTTCAGTGTGGGGCTGGTTGCGGTGAAAGCGTTAGTGAAGAGTACAGCAACTACTGCGCCCGGGATGAGCAAGTAGTTAGCGACAGAGGCCTCCTTGGCGGCAGTGCCTCCGGCGGTGGAGCAAGTTCCGTAGCCGGAACCGAGAGCAGCCATGGTGTTGTTATCCACCAAAGGCTGGATCTTGTTCAGAATTGCCTGAACTTTCGCAGCGTTCTGCGAGAGAGCGAAATCTTCCATTTTACTTATCGGTTTTGGTTAAACAATTTTTATCAATCAGTTGTAGAGCTGTTGTCATCAGAGGGAGCCGGTGTGGGTTCCGGATCTGGAGTGGGTTCCGGATCTGGAGTGGGTTCCGGAACTGGTCCGGGGATGAGGGATGTCAGGTCCTTGCCGGGAGTCTCGACAGCGGTGATCTGGATGGTGTTCTGATACTTGTCGCTGTTGAAGGACTCTATCTGGAAGGTCTTACCGTCCCATACCAGCATGGCGTTGCGGTCGATGGTGGCGTTCCACCTCATGCGGAACATGACCCGGTCATAGCCGTCATAGGCACCCTCACGGAGTGACTTGGTGCCACGGTTGAAGTCCACGGCAGCCCAGACGGTGGCGGCATAGGCATAGGTGACTCCGGCGGAGTTCTTGCCGAAGCTGCCGGTGCCGTTGGTGCGTGTTATGATGTGGACACGGCGGTTCATCATTCCTGTGCTGTATGCCATAGTCAGTCCTCCTTCTGGGGTGTTAGTTTCATGTACGGCTTGATGAGCAAGTCAAAGGTGTAAGGCACAGCATACATGCTGGTGGGGCTTACCGGACTGCGCTGCTGATAGCTCAGGTCTACCAGCATGAGGGTGGCCTGCATGACTGCCTTGGGGATGCCGGTGTATTCCTGGTTCATCTTGTCGTAGGTAGTGCCGCAGATATTCATCACGGTCTCTTCGGCAGCATCGCCGTAGAGAGTGAGCAGATTGTCCTCGCCGTCATACTCTATGCGGGAGTGAGCCTTGATATATTCGAGAGTCAGGTACTTCATTCTTCAACTCCTTCCTCGACCTTCGAGGTTTTAGGTGCGGGTTCTGAAGGTGCAGCACCACCGGCGGAGCGGAGCTTGTCAGAGCCCAGCTCGGCCAGGTTGGTAGATACGTAGTGCAGATCACCACCCTCGATGGCCGGGAGGTCATAGAGAGCACGGATCTCATTGACAGACCAGCCGGTCTCCATGTGCATCTTGTCGATCTCGGCCTGACCCTTGGCGTCAAGGCGACGGAGGGCGAGCTCGCAGACATGGATGCGTCGACGACCGAAGTCCTCCTCACGCAGGAGCTTGCTGTTGAGCTCATCCTCCCACTCGCGGATGCGGGGCTGGATGGTACGGAGCAGGAACTCCTGGGTGGCGTGCTCAGGCATCTTGTATGCGCTGCCTGCCTCCTCCATCATCATGAGACGGGGGATGCCCAGGATGCGGGCCAGATCGGCCACCTCAAAGCCACGCTGTTCGAGCAGCTGGAGCTGTTGGGCGGTCTGGCTGAGGAGCTTGGCATCGGCCACGTTGTCGAGCATTACGACATCGTTGGCTACCCAGTCCTCAGAGAACTGCTGGGTGGCCTTGCGCAGCTCGTTCTGGTTGGCACGACCCAGCAGGCCCATGGTGTTGTTGGTGGACTTCTGCTCCTGGATGAGCACTTTGTACTTACCGCCCTTGGCTACGTCCTTGAGGGTCTGATCGTCGGCGGTGGCGGCGATAGAGAGTGCCTGCATGGCGAACTCTATGACGGGACGGCCCATATACATAGAGTCGGTCATGATGACGTTCTTGAAGTGGATGACGTCCTGTGCCGGTACAGACATGATGGTCTGGGGACCGTGCTCACGGTTGAAGGTGACGTTGTACGTGTTGGTGATGGGGTCATAGCCGCCTCCGGTGCAGAGCCAGAGATAGACGGGATCACCGTACTCGTCACGCTCGATGTAGACGTAGGCGTTACCCCAGTAGATCTGGCGGTAGACGATCTGCTCCTGCATCTGACTGGCGGTCATGAGCGGGTTGGGACGTACCTGAAGGAGGTAGTTGATCTTGCGTCCTATACCGTAGCGGTCCTCAATGAAGTTGCCTCCTTCCTGGTTACGCTTCTGCCACTGGGTGACCATCTGGCCCATGGTCTGCATGAGCAGGGTGACACCACGGTACCAGGCGGGGATGAGCAGCGAGGCACGGCCTATGGGACGCACTATGTTGGCCTCCCAGTTGGCACCCTTTGGCTGCTGGTTATCCTGCGCGTTAGGGTCAGTGGTAGAGGGCACGCCAGGAGAAGCAGTCTGCTCGCGGCGGAACAACCTCCAGTTTGTAAAAAAGTTGTCCATAAGTATGTGGTTTTTGTTTCTTTCTGATTATCGGTCGGATAGCCGTTTTAGGTTTACCATCAGAGGTTGCGGTAGGCAGCTGTGGCATTGAAGCTGGGGCAGTCCTTGGCGGCGAAGTCACGGTGGCCGTGGATCTTGGCCTGCGGGTAGAGCCGCTTGAGTTCCTGGAGCAGTACCAGGAGAGCGGCTTTCTGCTCGACGGTGCGGGTGTCCTTGGCGGTCTTACCGTCAGAGGCGCAGCCGCCTATGTAACAGATGCCGATGGAGTGTGCGTTATGCCCCTCACAGTGAGCACCGGCGATGTCCACGTCACGGCCCAGATGGACGCTGCCGTCACGGTAGATGACGTAGTGATAGCCTATGTCACTGAAGCCGCGGGCCTTATGCCAGCCACGGATGATGTCCACGGTGTAGTCCTTCCCTTCAGGGGTGGCGGAGCAGTGGACGATGATCTCAGTGATGGTGCGGCGGGAACGCTTGAAGCGGGCCGGTATGAGCAGAGCCAGTGTGGCGGGACCTACTATGCCGTCGGGCTGTAGGTTATGCGCACGCTGGAACTCGACCACGGCAGCGGCGGTCAGACGACCGTAGATGCCGTCGGGCAGGAGGTGCAGAGCCTTCTGGATCTGCTTGACCATCTCGCCACGGGAGCCTATCTTGTAGAGTTCCATAGTTATTCCTGTTTGTTGTAGTTGTCGCCCTTGGGCTTCTTGCTCTGCTTGACCTCACCGTCGTCCTGGATGGTGACGTTGACGCGGTCCTGACACTTGGTCTTTCCGCATAAAAAAGGGCGCATGAACTCTACCATCCTGCCGGTACGGGCCACCTCCTTCTTGAGCTGACGCACGTCCTCATCAGTTGAGTCCACGCGGTTACGCAGATCTGTGTTCTCCTGACGCAGATGGCGTCGGTCCTCCTTGAGTTCCTGGATGTAAGCCTTCTGCTCATCGCGATCGGCCTTGATGTCGGCGATGAGCTGCTGGTAGATGTCCTGGAACTCTTTCTCTGCACTGGCTTCGGCTCCATGGGCCTCGGCATTGGTCTTCTCTGCATCGGCCTCGGCGGACTTGGCCTCGGCGGCTGCTTTCCTGCGTTGGTAGCGCAGTGTGAATAATACGCCCAACCCTCCTACTCCGACGAGTTCAAGGAGGCGGACTATTACGTTGAGATACTCCATGTGATATGTTTGAAAATGTTGCGTCTTTTAATGACCGCGCACAAAGGGGATGGAGGTTTACAAAAAGAAAAAGGGAGCCGACGGGGCTCCCTTGATGGTTCGTAGATGAGACGTAGATGATCAGCCCTCCTGGACCTTGCCGTTGAAGATGTCATAGACCATGAGAGCGGACAGCAGAGCCTGGATGGGATCGACCTTGCAGGAGTCGGTGTTGGCTCCCTTGACGGGTTTCTTGTTCTCCATGCCATCGGTGCTGACGGCCAGTGCTACGTTGCCAAAGAGCCACGGCCACATGGGGTTGGAGGAAAACCTGATCCACGGTTCCTCAGTCTGCACCATGTAGGTGAACTCATCGACCACGGGGTTGTAGGAGGCGAAGTTCTGGCGGACCGGGATGATCATGTCCTTTGGTTCGATGCCGGTGGTGGTGTAGATCCATGCGCCCAGATCATTGATGACCTGACGGGACTGGTAGGGGTCATAGCCGAAGCCTACAAGGTTGACACCGGCGGCGGTGAGCTCCATGACGCGGGCGGTGAGCAGTGACGGCTCAAAGACCTTGCCCTCACAGACGTGGAGCCAGCCCTGCTCTATCCACTGCTCATACATGGGACGGATGCTGATGCTGCGCAGCGTCTCCTCACTGACCCAGGCATCGAAGTCAGCAAAGAACCGCGGGCCCTGATGCTCAGGGTTGGTGTTGAAGCCCAGATAGGCAGCGGTGTGAAGGTCGGCTCCCTGACTGAAGTCCATGCCACAGAAGACGATCCAGCCCAGCTCTGCCTTGAGCTGGTCGATGCGGGCGTCTATCTGGAGCGGGCGGATGTCACGGGGCTGGAGCCAGGAGACTACGCGCTCAGACTGGAAGACGTTGAAGAGCTTGGTCACAACCTCACGGCGATAGTCCTGGTTGGTCCGGGCCTTGCTGAGCTCACCGGCATAGAAGTCTGCCTGGACCGTGATGCCGGTGTGAGGGTTGACCTTACGGATCAGGTTGGCATCGGCGTTCAGGATAGTGTCCTCATTCTCTTCCCAGGCATCTGGGCACAGGATCACACCGAACCGGCGGTCCTGCGGGTTAGTTAGGATGCCGTTCATAGTTTACCGATGATGCGTTTGATGAATGAGATTATCTTCTGGACACCGTGGCTGGAGGGGTTTATAGTACAGAAAAAATAAACCAGGTAACCTACAATAGCCAGTAGTATCAGTGTAGCCAGATTGAGGCGAAAACGCTGCCAGCGGTTGAACTGTGCGGGAACCTCCTTGACTACCTCATAGGGGACGCTGATGGTGTCATGCTTGGCTATGTAGATGCTGTCACGGATGGTGCGGTCACGCCAGCGGTCACGCCACTCGGTGTGCCAGCGTTCTATGAGGACGGTGTCGCCCTTCTCGCGGATGCGGATGCTGTCATGCTTGACAGTCTCGATGCGGATGCTGTCACGCTTGACGCGCTCTACGTAGAGGGTGTCAGTATGGACCTCGGGGACCTTGATGTACTGTGTGGTGCGGCAGCTGCTGAGCAGCAGGACGCCCAGAAGGATGAATGGGATCTGTTTCATAGTTCTCTTTTACTATACCCGGAAAGTAGTGCAGGGGTAAACAAAAAGAGCCAGCCGGTGGGGCTGACTCTGATTGATTATTCTATGAACCTTCGTTTTATTTCACTTATAAGTTCACATCTTTCGCCATAACCTGGAACTGGGCCGTCACCTTCTGTCTCTATGTATTCGATGATGACCTCTATTGCTTTTTTATATCCTGCCCGAAAGCCTATCCGCTTGCCTATCAAATAGGAGTTGTTGCAATCTTGGGAGGGGCAGTATTCTTTTACATATTCGTCAAGTTTGTTCATATCAATTCTGTCGTATTTATACTTGAATAAACCTCTATAACTCTTTTGTCTGGATGATTACACCTTTCGCAATCAGCAGGGAACTTGCCTTGCATACAATAGACCGATAGACTATTGAAGCAGGCTCTATAAGGACAATCAATTACCTTTGCCATAATTGTTGGTGTATCAAAATTACAAGTATCATTTTTTGCATTTAGGGCAATAGTGCTTGCCGTTCTTTTCTACCCACCCATCTTCAATGGCAAGTACTTCAATCTCATCACCTGTAGTATCATCGGGGATGAAAGTACCACCCTCATCACCTTCATAATACTCGCCGCACTTGTCGCACTTTAATTGAGTGCCTGCTACAATTACTCTATGCTTGCTCATATCTGTTATCCTTGTTTGTTTGGTAGTTTAGCGAGACCCTCCAGGCGAGGATCTACGATGTCTACTGTCATGCCCAGGGCTTGGGCGATGGCTTGCACTGTCTCCAGGGTGACGGCATATCGACCAGCCTCGATGCGGCCTATATGGGTGCGCTGAAGCTGGGCACGGATGGCCAGCTCTTCCTGTGTGAGACCGGCGGCCTTGCGTAGAGCGGCGATGCGCTGCCCTATGCGGTCACGGGTCTGCTGTTTCTCTTCATTTGTCATAGGTCAATTATTTTAAATTATCATTGTGCTAAAACTCGCGCACGGAAAATATCAATATAATGACGTTCACGATTAGACTTACGCCCCTTGGAGTTGTTTAGAAATAACTTCATTTTCTGGATGGTAAGTAATTCGTCGATCTTCTTAATATCCTTAAAGGATTGAACAACATCTCCATTGTTTATCTCCATACAAACCTCAGAGAGAACTGAGAGCTCTTCAGATGTTATATTCTTCATATTAAAATGTCATTTGTGTTGCACAAGTGGGAGGGTTGCCCCTCCCGGTTGTTTTTAGATTGCGAGTTTCATCATCTTGTCTACCAGGGTCATCACGTTCTGGTCCTCTTCATTCAGGATGTCCCAGTCTTCGAGGATGCTGTGGATGTTCTTGGCGGTCTGCTGACGGTTGCCGTCCATTGAATAGAGAGTGATGTAGTGGCTGATGGGAGTCTGAGGTATTCCGAACTCATCTGCCTCGGCGCAGAAATACTCGGCGCAGGCCTGCTGGATCTCCTTGAGTGTCTGGCCGAACTCATCGTTGGCGCGAGTCTCCCAGAGCTCCATCTCAATTTCAAGGGAAGACTTCTCAGGAGTGTCAACAGTGATTGTGATGGTGTTGGCGTTGAAGTCCATAACTACGCAGATCTGTGAGTCATGGCGGTCTTTCCTGTACGCTGTGGTCTCGAACTTGTCATAGGTCATTACGCAGCCACCAGCGAACTCCTTGTCTATTCCGGTTTTGTCCAGAACGATGTCATGTGCCATGCGCATATAACCACCCATGTTGTTGCTACGATTGATCCTGCTGTCTGTGTAAGTTGTTGAAGTAGTCATTGTTGTTGTGCCGCTTATCCGTTGCCGCCGGTTCTTGTTGATTACTGAGTCAAAGATACGGCGGGGTGTTGGATATTGTGTAACTATTTACACATATTTCTCGATATTTTCCTAACATTTTACGCAAAACACCCCATTTTGCAAAGTGGAGATTACAAAATGAAGCGTTTAGAGGTCGAGTAAGTGCTGTTGCTTAGTTATCTTGGCCTCCCTGAGACGATCAAGGTCTCTGAGTATGTAGTCTCTGCGACGCTTCTTTAACTCCTCCAGAGCATCCTCTAAAAATCCGAAGTAGGATTTTTTACTCTTCATGCGGGCTGTCGGGAACTTTCGGCTTACGCCGACTACATATGAGGGACGTCTATGTTCGTCTATGTCATACTCAATGGTGTATAGTTCTTTAGCCGTCTTGCGGAGTTGCTTTAATACTTTTACGTTCATAGTTCTGAATTATGGGTTATTGAATATCGACAAAATCTATGAAGAGCCAGGTGTGGGTGGTACCGGCTTGAATGTTGTCGTGGTTGTGGAGGCGGGCGTAGAGGATGGGACAGAGATCATCTATGTATCTGACCCAGCTCCAGAGGCAACCGGGGAAGAACGTGGTGGTGCTGCTGTACTTATCGTCCAGATCCTGCATGGGTGTGCTGAACTGGTAGATGGGGTGCTGGCAGCCCCAGTCTGAGCGGTCGTTACCTCCAAATAAGTAGAGTTCCGGGTACTGCGTCTCCAGCATGGAGCAGAACTGACGGAAGAGCTGCTGCTCTTGCTCATCGGGATGCTTGCTCTCAAGGACCACTCGCATGTAGATGTCCTCGGGGCGGAGGCTCAGGAAGGTGAGCGTGGAGTCCAGACAGCCATCGGGGGTGGTGTACTCCATGAGGCCGTGGCAGATGATGATCTGGCCGGTCCCCGTATCGAACCGGACGCGGAGGTCAAAGAGCTGCGCCTGGTAGCGATAGTATTGATCGGCTACGCAGACGCGCTGGCATCGGGCCATCCAGGCAAAGGGGCGCAGCCACCAGTGGCGAGGCTTGAGGTAGCTGAAGCTATTGTGGGATGCTATCTTCATGACTGAGTTCGGTTTCAAAGAGTTGCTTGAGGCCGTCGAGCTCGTTCTGGAAAGGGCCCTGAACGGCGTGACCGGCGGTGGTGGTGATGAGGCGCAGAGGCTCACGGCGAGGGCCCATAGAGGAGCACATGACGTTGAGCAGATCTGACATGTCACAGCGGTCCTTGACATACGCGGCGGAACCGTACTCGTCACCGTTGACTACCTGGGCAAAGAAGCCGTCCTTTTTCTTGCCTCCTGCGCTGAAGGCGATGGCATCGCAGGCTCGGGGCTGGAAGGGTTTCCAGTTGACCTCGGTAGCGGTCATGCGGATGCGCTTGCCCTTGGGGTCGAGGTTGCGGAGCAGCTCCTTGAACTTCTCAAAGAGGATCTTGCTCTGATCCTGGCTGTTGGCGCACATGGCGAGCTCACAGTTGTGATCGCCCAGGAGCATGAACATGAGGACATCGACCACAGCGGCGAACCACGTCTTGCCTACCTTACGGGGGCTGAAGAAGGTGAAGTCTGTAATGAGACGGCGGCGGTCATAGACCATGCCATCGTCCGGGTTGATCTGCTCAGTGTCGGCCAGCTGGAGATCAGGATCATCACCACTGCGTCCGGTAGGAGCCCAGCA
>JAEIGA010019874.1_pt1 | contig 10236 bp, 14 predicted proteins | sample 9270691 | NCBI WGS metagenome assembly JAEIGA01 (sample SAMN17057246, study PRJNA624740) | gut metagenome | biome: biome; isolation source: fecal sample | host: Bos grunniens | place: China: Xizang | collected 2019
CGTAAGGGAAGTGGGCAAGTGCCGCTTTATATATAGAAAAAGGTTGTAGCGATACAACCTTTATAGAGTTTTTGAAGAGTGCTGACTATTCCAAATACCTCACTCCGATTCCCTGAGACTTAGCATAAGCAATCTCATTGCGAGTGCTCTCGCCAATGTATCCGCCGACATTGATCACTAAGATCTCATCGGCCATGTCAATCTTGCGTTTGTGCATGTCGTCGAGCATAGCCTTGGTACCTTCGGTCCAGACTTCATCGTCACCGCTATGACCGAACAGACCAACGGAGATGACGATATTGCCTTCAAGGGTGAGACGCTTCTGAGCTTCAAGGTACTGCTCCTTGAACTTTGTGCTGCCGCAGAGGGTTATTACTTTGTATTTGCCGACCATAAGTGTTCTTGTATATGGATAACTGACTTCAAAATTAATGAATATTTCTGACGTTACGCAATCGCAAATGCTAATCCGGTACTATCTCAACCCTGATGTCAAGATATTGCGCACCAAGAAGATTCTTAATCTCTGAGATTGTGTAGTCGTGGGTAGGGGTGAGCAAAGCTGCTAGCTCATCCTGAGTCATATCAAGTTCAAGAGCGAGTGCATCCATATTAACACCGTTCGCTCTCATGCCTTCAATGACTTCGTTGTATATGGTGTAACTTGATAAGTACTGCATAGCTACCACTCTCCATCGTCATCAAAGTTCGGATGCTCGAATCCGTCACCCTCAAACCTACCCGTGCTGACATCTTCCCAGTCTACCCAGTTGCCGCTGCCATTGTTGCGGAATCGATCTTTGTCAAATACGCAGCGGTCATAATCACGACCATTGTTCGATGAACGGTCATCTCCCAATAAGAAATCTAAGAGTCCCATAGTTTCTGATTTTGTGTTTGGGAGCAAATATAGTGTAAGCTTGTGCCAAAGTGGGGTGCAAGCGAATGTGATTTTCTTGATTGTTTTTAAGATCTACTTGTCGTATATGAAAATCTCCATGGTTGCAGGTAGTAATTTCTTTATGAATACCTTGATAATTTCTCCTCAGCTGCGTCATCTTCAATAAGGAGTTTGACAACAGCGAGCAGATCATCCCTTGGGATCTTCTGAAGAAGGTACATGAAGTCCTCGTCACAGGAAAGCTCGCTCCAAACAACTGGACTGACAAAGAAGGTGTTGAACACAAAGGCTTCGACATCATCGTCAACAAGATACGCGACCTGGCTGAAGAATAGCCGGGTTGCTTTCCCTCCGGCGGATCTGCCGGAACCTTGCATGCCGATCGGCACTGAGGAGCGTCGTGATGACGTGAACCTCTATCTACCAAGACGACCCTGGGTGATTACCGGGCCGTCTTTCTTTCACGATTCTTATATAAAAAGGTTACATATGAAGATAGAATCAATACCATGAGAATATTAATTTGATATGATCCTTCTTCTGTCTTGCATGAGCATAGATGGTAAAATATAATGGAAAATTATATTTACTATTATGAGAATTAAGCCACTCCGTCTCTATGATCATTCCAAGAAGCTGTCCCACTTGTTGCTGTCCCACTTGTTTTGCTCTTCCCTTTTTTTGAATAATCTGACGTTGTAAGAACCATCATGCATATCTATCATTTTTGCTCCAACACTAACGCCTGTTTTCTTATATTTTTGTAAGTCCCAGTTTTTAGCTGTTATAACAAACTCCAGCTCACCATAAGAACCGTACCAATTATTACCAATTCCAAAGTGGGAACAATTGAAGACGATTCTATTTCCATTTGGACCGATAAATGACACTTTAAATACTCGACCATTCTTGTAGTCAACAAAATATTCTTTATTGCAATATGAAACCAGTTCATCAAAGTCGCTGTAACTAGGTATCTGGGCACGAGAATCAGCCATCCTAATTTGTTGTTCGAGTTTTTCGTGTGAAATGTAATATTCTTTCACCCATTCTTCCTTTTTATCAATATATCGTTGCCACTCTATCATACCTCCAGTAAAATCTTCTGTGGCCCATTTGTTACCACTTGGTAATCCAAGATCAATAAAATCCATTTTTTTCATAAATTCTTATTTCTGTGCACTATAAATCGAAGTTCTCATAGTATCTTTCTGTACTATCAGAAGTTAACTGATAGCAAATATAATGATTTTTTGATTTCTATATTGTCAAGTCTAAACTGTTATGCAGGCTTTAGAGCTTTGTTCTTGATGTTTTAATTCTATACAAGCCGTACTGTTCGGAAGTTCTTCTGGTGAAGGGGAGAGTGAGCTGAAGATAATCTGACTCCGTATATGTACCCTTGGGCTTTATACGGCTTCTCTTTAAGACCACACCACTGTCATCATCAATGGACCTGTAGTAAAAGAGATCATCCTCTGGAAGCATCTGCATCCTCATAATCTTGGCTAGTTCCTTTCCTTTGCGGTGGAACATCTTCGCCTTGAACCTTTCATCCATGCGGTGCTTTGTCCATTCGGCGTAGGTGTTGAAGTACAGATACCAGTCATAGATGCCTGGAACCTCTATCGTGTATCCGTCAAGCTCGATGGTATCAGCCGGGGTGCAGCTATATGAATTCCCATCCTCATCCTTGAGTACGACGAGGAAGACATCAGGAGATATGGTATAGGTTCTTGGCATAAAGGGGAGCAAAGATAAATAATCCTAATTATAAATCATGTAGCTAAGGTATCTCTGTCTTCCTACTTCTTAGTTAGCGGAATGTTTAAGTAAATGAATTCAAGACCGTTCTGTACTATGCTCTGGATTGATATTGTAAAAGTACTTTAGTATATTTGTTTGCAAAAATTCAATCCTATGGAAATCGGTTCAGTCTATCTCCTTGAGACAATTGGGTCAAAATACATATTTGAAGATAAAGTATGGGTTGTCCGCGATGCGGAAAACAATACATATAATATCCCGTATTATCCTTTTCTCGATTTAATATATAAACCCGGAAGTAAGACACCATGCCGTTGATAAAGCTTCGTAGGGGAATGCCGGATCTAGATATAGGTATGGGTTTGTGCAATATCAAAAGCGTATGTACGGAAGATGATACTTTGTGGATTATCAGCAATGCAGCTGCATTAGCCATCACAAGTAAAAGCGAGAGGGCAATTGATTTAGATTTTAATTTCCGAGGCTGTCTACTGACTTATAATGTCTCTCTGTCACATTTTGAAGACGAAGAAACCTTGGATGACTTTAACTGGTAAGGAGGCATAACTATGACAATAGCAATTAAAGACGCACTTAACGGAAGAACTTTCCCTGATGCAGGAGCCTACCTGTATGATACAATGATGAGCAATATCGATACCCAGGATAAAATTATTTGGGATTTGTCTGGGGTATCTGAGATTTCATCCATGTTCCTTAATATGTGTTTAGGCAAACTCGTCAAGGAGAGAGGTGCTGATTTCGTGAAGAGCAGAATATCTTTCATAAACATCACAAAGGCACAGGCACTTAGGATTATGGACTATGTTAATAAGATTTCTGCAGCTAACTAGGGCATACCCTATTGTTGATCCATAAATGCAACACGAACCCCGAAAGTCAAAAAACTTTCGGGGTTCATGTCAATATAGAGGAACGCATGGGGTTAACTATCTATTTCGGGTGAGATTGTGCGATCGCTCAACGAGCATAATCTTCTAGACGTGTGAGCAGTGGAATTATATCCTGATCAGTTTTGATCTAATAATATCCAGTTGTAGCGTTTTTAGATATTTATAACTAAATGTTGTTTTGGGATATCTTTTTGTGGGAATTTAACTCTCAGTTTTTCTAAGAACTGTTCCGAGAGTGAACTGTAATCAATTCTTGAGTCGTCAATAGCCTGTTCTACAATTTTATATAACTCACCTCTAGTTTTACGAATCGATCCCTCAGCAATTAGTTTTTTTACTATTAATTTTTGTATTTTGCCTAATTTTCTGTAATTCAGATCTTTAATGTCGTAGTGATATTGTTTTAATGACGGAACAGCAGTATTGGCATCTGAAGGAGATTCCTTGTAAAACAAGCCCTCCTTTTTAAACTCTTCTGGTTTGAATAATATATAGTCAATGGTTCCTATATCATTAATGTCGGGCCCGGTTGCCATTGCTAGCAGTGCATCACTTATATGGTCTTCCTCTACGATCCATATTGATAGTTCGTTTCGTGTAGTTTTTAAACAATTTGTTATTGCATCGGCTGAAGCATTAGGCGTCAATGTCTCCCTCATTCTTTTAAGCCACCCTTTTGCTTTGAGGTCTTTACAGTAGTCTTCCCACTTACCTTTTTGTATTTTTCTTACTATTACTAAAGACATAATTCCTCTTCAAAGTCACTTATTACTTGTTCGATATAGTCCATAAGCCATATGTCCTCGCATTTTATACTTTTTAATGCTTGGTAGTGCTCAATACAACAATTTGATTCTAGGATCCTGACACCTAACTCTTTTACCTCTTGACTCTTATTGGTCATGGCTGCCAATGCCATGATTATCCCAACAGAATGAAATTCTTGAGAAAAATAAATGTTTATGTGTAACAAACCGATCAATATACGAGGTTCGTTAAGGTTCTCTTGATATAGTTGGCTAATCCACTGCACAACCGCATTTTCACCATACTTAAAAAGGTCTTTAATAAATGCAATGCTATTATTGGCGTACCCTGGCTCAAAAGAATCAGAGTATATAAGAGATAACAATCTGGATTTGTAGTTTCTATTAAAGAAAGCAATTACTTTACTTATTTCATCGTCAATGAAACTAGCGATGGAAGAAGTCTCTTTACGACTGTCTATTAATAAAACGTTAAAAAGTGTATCTGGCTGATTGTCGGGTTGTAGGTCATTGTTGCTTTTCGTTTCTATTGATGTCCTAATTTTTTCTGCTATAGAAAAATAAAGGTCGTTATATAAACTGTTGTTATTCATTGGCCTCGTTAATTAAACTTGTAAATTGACTACATAGTTTATATTCAATCTTTTGCAGTTCGTCAATAATGCACTCTGTCTGTTGAGAGTCGAATCTTAATTCTTTGCATTCCTCAGATGTGTTAACATCAGTGACGACCATTACTCCGTCGCAAGTTTTAATAGTAGAGTTGATTTTCAGCTCGTTTGTAAAGTGTTTGATGGTGGTAACTGCGTTTGCTGCAATTCCAGATGAAAGTGAGATTGAGGCTGGTAGATAATTGCTCCAATCCTTCATCGGCAAGTTTTCATAATACTTTATGTTTTTATTAAGTTTATTATATACAGCAATATGATCAACTCCTTCGATGAATAGTAAATATCTTACGAATCCGATTCTTTTAACCTTCAAATTATAGTCACAAGATAATTTATAAAAGATGTCTTTTACTTGTTTAGCAAAACTATCAATGGATATCATATTAAATACATTGATATTAGTGTTAAGCAGGTAAAAGTCAATCCTGTCTAACTTAAATTCAATGGAAAATGACATGTCATTTGAACGTAGACTAAGCCTTTGACTGTTATTTATGCCATTAGGAGTGAATTGAGTTTCAATAAAAGAACCTGGTACTAAATTATAACTTTTTAGCTTCTCTAATATTGGGTTTACAATATCTGAGTTAGGAGCGATGTTTTCAAAATCTCCAAATAATGATATTTGATATCTTAAGTCAACTCTCATACCGTTATTGTATTATGTAATTTATTGTGTTATTATATTAATGCTTGGTGTTTTGAATGTTGAACAAATAACTTATACGAAAACTAACAAATTTCTATGTTGGCACATCTAATACTAATAAAATTATTTGTTACTATAAATTTCTTCTGAATAAAAGTATGACTTTATTATAACCTTGTATTGAAGTTTGTATGTGTACTTGTTAATGCATTATCTGGAATTCCAAGAAAGATATGAATGATATATATCTTATCCGATTTTCAAAATAATGTCATTCGGGACAAATATAAAATATTTGTCCTTGTTTAGCAATTTTACAGCAAATTTTGAGCCATGAATCTTTAAATTGCAATTTGTGTTGTCCCTTAAAATCTGAACGACAATCCGCCGTTGATAGTAAATAACCACCTGGTCGGTTTTACTGTATAGCGGAGCACATCGCCAGATGCTATGACACCCTCCTGAATATGATGTCTGTAGTTATTCGTAATGTTGTAATTGAAGGCTGGCATAAACTTGATATCGAATCTCCAGATACGGAAATTCACATCAAATCCGTCTGTGAAGTTCAACAGCCGGAAGAACATATTTCATCGGTTTCGTGCGTCTCATGTCGCCGTTAGCATTAGGCGTTACCAATCAATGCTTGTCGATTGTTGTCAAAGTCTAAGAAATTAATGTTGCCTCGCTCTCAGTTTTGGAGGTCTAATTTATACAATTATAGATAAATATTGCTGAATATTAATGAATTATGACAATCATTGCAAAGATAGTTTTTTATGTCACATAGCCCGATTTTGAGTCTCTATAGAGTCAAAGTAAAAAACAAAAACCCCAATGGAAGTGCCTGTAGGGTTCATTGGAAATTTTAGTAATTATAAATTAGTGCGATTTGCTGAAGCTCTTGAATTGATACAAAAAATCCGTTAAAGCGTTGATGTTTAGAGGTTTAACGGATTATATAAGTTGTGAAGTTGCTCCTGGAAGCGTGATGTAACTAATTGATTGCTAAATTGTTATTCTCTATTTCCCGATGCAGAAGTTCCTAAAGATATTTCCCAAGACTTCATCTGTAGATATCTCTCCCACTATGCTTCCCAGATGATAGATTGCCTCTCTGATATCCTGGGCGGCGAGGTCGGTAGGGAGGCCGGAGGCGAGGCCTTCGCGGACGCGGAGAAGGGAAGTGCGGGCGTCGGTGAGGGCCTGGACGTGGCGTTGGTTAGTGACCAGGGTAGTGTCGCTGTCGGCGAGGAGATCACGTTGTGATGCGGCTAGAACTGCTCTCAAATCATCGATTCCTGAGCCTGTTTTGGCTGATATTGGAATGATTTTCACTACTTCTTCCGAAGAATTGCTAATTCCCTTGTTTTCAAGCTCTGAAACAATATAGTTTAGAGTGCTAACATTTTTGTTAACATCAGAAATGTCGGTTTTGTTGAGTAAGATCACTAGTTTCTGTGCCTCGAAGTCGACCTTGTCGAGAATCGAGCGGACGGTCTCGCAAGTTGTCTCGAAATCTCGTGTAAGATCGACCATTCCAAGCACGATCGATGCCTCGGATATCTTCTTGAATGTCCTTTCAATTCCTATCTGTTCGACGATTTCGGAGGTCTCGCGAAGGCCGGCGGTGTCAATGAATCTGAACAGGACCCCATCAATGTTCAACGTCTCCTCGATTGTGTCGCGGGTGGTTCCATGGATGTCAGAAACGATCGCGCGGTCCTCACCTAACAGGGCGTTGAGAAGAGTGCTTTTTCCTGTGTTGGTTGCACCTGCTATTGCGACCGGAACCCCGCTCTTGATCGCGTTGCCGAGACGGAATGAATCTATAAGGCGTGACACATGAGCTATGATCTGCTCGAGCAGAGAATCAAGTCTTGATCTGTCTGCGAATTCCACCTCTTCCTCGCTGAAGTCAAGCTCAAGTTCCATGAGTGAAACCAGTTCCAGCAACTCTGAGCGCATGCTCTTGAGCTCAGCTGAAAAGCCTCCTTTCATCTGCTTGAATGCGATGCGATGGGCAGCTGCATTCTGCGAAGCAATCACATCTGCAACAGCTTCTGCCTGAGCTAGGTCCATCTTTCCATTTAAATAAGCTCTTTGGGTAAATTCTCCCGGTTCTGCAGCACGGGCTCCTGCCTCATGAAGCTGGTTCATGAGGCAGGAAACTATGTATGATGATGCATGACATGAGAGTTCGACGGAGTTCTCTCCGGTATAAGAATGAGGGGCGCGGAAAACGCTGACAATGACCTCGTCGATCACCTCTCCGGATGCGTTATGGACTGTGCCGAATTTCATTGTGTAACCTTTCGCTGATGTGATTGTACCGCGACGGCAGCGGACCACCTTGTCGGCGATCTCCAACGCGTCCTGTCCGCTGACCCTGATTACTGAAATGGCTCCGGTTCCCGGCACCGTTGCCGGTGCACAAATCGTATCTTCGTTTCTTATGTACATGTCATGTAAAATTCTCATGCAAAAATAGAAATTTATTTGCTGAAAAACGCAGAAATTTTCCTATCTTCGCAAAGATTTACTTCCGCCAACGGGAGTGATACTAACAAAATGTAAACGGAAAGCGCCATGTGTAAACGATCAACATCCGCTACATATCTGAGAATGAACGCATTACAATATAATGCACAGCCTTTCGTTTTCCCGTTCACTATTACTGTCGGCCATTTTCTCTAAACGAGAAGTGGTCTTTTTTTTATATATCCCGAGGGGTCGGAGATGATGAATGAAATATAAATTTAAACAAATTATAAAATGAAACTTAAAGCTACACTTCGTCTGGAGAACGGCATGGAATTCCATGGCTGGAGTTTCGGCAGCGCTGAGGCGGTAAGCGGTGAGGTTGTATTCAACACCTCAATGGTCGGTTACCCTGAGCAGCTTACCGATCCGGCTTACAGCGGCCAGATTCTTTGCCTTACTTATCCGCTTATCGGCAATTATGGTGTTCCTTCTGAGGAACTTATTGCAGAAAAACTCTCAAAGAAACTTGAATCTGAAAAGATTCAGCCTAAAGGTCTCATTGCATTTGACGTATGCGAGGACTATAGCAACTGGGAGGCGGAAAAGGGACTCGAACAGTGGATGAAAGAGCAGAACCTCACCGGTATCTATGGCATAGATACCCGCGAGCTTACCAAGATTCTCAGAGACAAGGGATCGGTTATAGGTGAGATTATTCCGGAAGGTGCAGCGAAGCCGGCCGCTCCGGTGAAACCGTCTCCTGCAGATGTTTGTTGCAGTGAGGTGATCACATATCCGGCACAGCCAGCGCAGGATGTTGAGAATATCAATGGCAGCAAGGCTGCAACGACAAATGGCAAGAAAGTCGTTGTTGTAGACCTTGGTGTGAAGCACAGCATCATAAGAGGACTTCTCAGCAGAGGAGCAGAAGTAATCAGAGTTCCATTCGACTACGACTTCACGAACCTCGAATATGATGGAGTATATCTGTCTAATGGTCCTGGATGCACATGCAACTGTGAGGCTGTAATCGAGGTGCTCAAGAAAGTTCTGGCTGGAAATAAGCCTGTATTTGCTCAGGGTATGGGCTATCATCTCATGGCTAAGGCCGTTGGCTGTGAGCTCATAAGACTTGCACATCCGCATAGAAGTGCAAACCAGCCGGTCCGCAAAGAGGGTACGAACCGCACATATATCTCATCACAGAATACCTATCGTGCAGTAAAGGCAAATACGATTCCTTCAGACTGGGAAGTATACTTTACAAACCTCAATGACGGCGCTGTTGACGGCTTCCGCCACAAGACCAAGCCTTTCATCGGTCTGAACTTCGCTCCGGAAGTATGCGTAGGCCTGACTGAGAACGTTACACCACTCGATGAGTTCATATCTAAACTCTAAGATTATGATTGACAACAGCATAAAGAAAGTCCTCGTGCTCGGTTCGGGAGCACTCAAGATCGGTCAGGCCGGAGAGTTTGACTACTCAGGATCACAGGCTCTCAAGGCCCTTAAGGAGGAAGGCATCGAGACCATCCTCATCAACCCGAACATCGCGACTGTCCAGACATCTGAGCAGGTTGCAGACAAGGTATACTTCCTCCCCGTAACAGCATACTTTGTCGAGAAGGTGATTCAGAAGGAAGCTCCTCAGGGCATCCTCCTCGCATTCGGTGGCCAGACAGCCCTGAACTGCGGTGTGGACCTCTACGAGGCAGGCATCCTCGATAAATATAATGTAAAGGTCCTCGGAACTCCAGTTCAGGCTATCATGGACACAGAGGATCGTGAGTTCTTTAATGCAAAGCTCGCAGAAATTAACGTGAAGACCATCAAGTCACACGCTGTTGAGACAGTAGAGGCTGCAAAAGAGGCTGCAAAGGAGCTCGGATATCCGGTTATCGTACGTGCAGCATACGCTCTCGGTGGTCTTGGCTCAGGTTTCTGTAACAACGAGGAAGAGCTCGTGACCCTTTGTGAAAGCTCATTCTCATTCTCACCTCAGGTCCTCGTCGAGAAGTCACTCAAGGGATGGAAGGAGATCGAGTACGAGGTGATGCGTGACCGCTATGACAATTGTATC
>JAEIGA010019875.1_pt1 | contig 10236 bp, 12 predicted proteins | sample 9270691 | NCBI WGS metagenome assembly JAEIGA01 (sample SAMN17057246, study PRJNA624740) | gut metagenome | biome: biome; isolation source: fecal sample | host: Bos grunniens | place: China: Xizang | collected 2019
AGGATGCGGTATCTGTCTGATGGACGTGGAAGATTCTTCTGGTAGCCGATAAGGACTCTGCAAAGCAGTCTGAGAGTCTGCAGAGAAATCTTGTTCAGCTCCTGACCTTCTTCCTCAGGATCTAAGCAGAAGCTGGCGATGCAATCCCTTTTAGCTTCATTTATATTGAACTTTTCATCACTCTCGTCAAGAATCTGAGTCATGACTACTCCGTAATATGAATCCTTACCGAAGTCGGTAATCTTGACCTTTACATAGTCTCCTTCCTGGAAGTCTGGATTAGCATAAGCTTGGGCAGCAAATCCCTTCTCTGTCCACATGTATGCCTTCTTATTACCGCCTCCATCAACGGTAATCTTGTTGATGTATGCGCTTAAGGTGTCAGTTTCTGTTGCTCGATAGTGTCTGATGTAATCCTTGAACTCATTTGATATGTCGAAGATACCTTTGTCTACATCGATGATATGAAGCGGAATGAGATCGCCAACATTCAGATAGGCATAGAAATCCTGGCTGAAGAAATTGACATTCTTAAGGTTAGGAGTCTTGATGTATCCCTCGACCGCATCGTAGTCCCTCATCGCAGTTCTCACTAGGATTCTACCTTCAGAGTCCTTTCCGATAACTGTAGCATCCACGCTATCACCATTGAAGAACTGCTTTGCATGTTTGCGTGCCTTTGCAACAGGCTCCTTGAGGTCGCGGATGAAATCCTTCGTGAAGTCAGCCATCGCCTGAAGGTTGTCGAATTCAGATTTCTTGACCTTCGTTCCCTTGTTTGATAGGATCTGGAGCTGACCATCAAGCAGCTGAATGGCTGGAACTAGCAAAGATCTGGTAGGGTCCTCTGTTGATAATGTAGAAAGGACAAGTTCTCCTTTCTTAAGCAGTGCAGTACCCTTGTTCTCATACCAGAACTCATCCGAAATACCGGAAGCAGACTCCACTGCCTTGATGATCTTGAATGTGAGCACCTGAGGATTGAATGTAATTATATCATCCCAGGAGAATGGGGCCTTAGCCTTGAGGCGGCCAAGAAGATTAGCTACAGCAAGCTCTGCCAACTGCTGCTCATTCTGATGAGAAAGCAACAGTAGGGACTGAAGCATCAGTGAGAAGGCATTGCGACGCAGTTCACTATCCTTAGGAAATACCAAAAGGTATAATCCGCACATCCTGCAGACAAGTTCCAATTCCTCGTCCTTACACATGTTTACCTGCAAAGGAGCGGAAGTCACGGTATCTATAAGGGCCTTTACCCTATCCTCCAAGAGATTTATCGTAGTCTTGTAAAAACTATCCTGATAAGTAGTGTTGTTGACCCTCTTATGAAGGTACGTAATCACTCCTTCGAAATTCTCGTCTATATATTCCTTCTTGATGTCGAGCCACAAGGGCATTGCTGTATTTTCTGCCATAATTTTCCTTTTATAGGTATATACTCCGATATCCTAACAAAGTTACAGGAAATGGCGAAAAAAACCAATAATGATTAGTAGTACATCTCTGGATGGTGCAATGCACTATCTATTCTATCGACTACATCATTCAGTGGGGTGATGTCCACGCATATCATACACGAGAACTCCTGTTCCAGATGGTCCATCTGTTCTTCTGTCAGAGGTCCATCCAGTTCTTTTACCAGTTCCTCAAGCTTCTTGGCGTGAATCAGGAGTTTCTTTACCTCCTCGATGTTTGCCTGAAGTTCCTCTATATCGTATTCCATAGGGTATAATCGTGATCCTCTCCCGCCTAAAGGCCAGGAGCATCCGTGACACCACGGAACTTTTCCTGCTTCGACCTGTCACTGCTTCTTAGGCCAGCATGCTGGCGGTCGTCCACAGTAGGACAGTCCACAGGCGTGACTTCCCGCCGATCCGACGGTAGGGTCATGCGAAGACCAAACGATTTGATATTTACTGACGCATTGTAATCACGGTCATGAACACAGCCGCAAGACATACATGTCCACTTTCTGTCGCTGAGTTTCAGGCGACGGTTTACCTCTCCGCAGGCGGAGCAGGTCCTGCTGGATGCGTCCCAGCGACCGATGCGTATCAGGTTGATGCCCTCCCAGCGGCACTTGTACTCAAGGATGGAATAGAACCTGCCGATGCTAGCATCTGCAATACTATAGGCAAGGTGATGGTTTCTGAGCATACCCTTCACGTTCAGGTCCTCGATACAGATCGTACGCACTTGGCTGTCGTGCGTCAGCTGATGAGTGACCTTGTGAATGTAGTCCAGCCTCTGGTTGGCTACCTTGGCATGAATAGTTGCAATGCGGTGCCGGACCTTCTTCCAGTTGGCAGAGCCCTTTGTCTTATGTCTCAGTTCCCGCTGGTAATGCTTCAGACGCTTCTCGGCAGCCTTTGCAAAGTGCGGAGTAGCGAACTCTCTGCCATCAGAGCAGACGGCAAACGTCTTGACGCCGGTATCGATGCCGATGGTCGTGGACTGTTCAACCTGTCCGCAAGGTTTTTCGCTGATGGCAGTATCCACCAGAATCGAGGCATAATGCTTCCCGTCAGGATCCATCGAAATGGTAACGTCCTTGATCTTTCCGTAGAAGCTTCTGTGAAGAACGATAGGGATGTTCTTGCACTTAGGAATGCTGAGTGTCCTGAGCTTCCAGTCTACGGAGCAGTTCTGAGGGTTGTGAAAGGACTGTCTGTCCTTCTTTCGCTTCGGCAGGGGATGGTTGGCACGGTGTTCCCACCAGTTCCTGAAAGCGTCAGCAACCTGCTTGACTGTGTACTGCAAAGACTGGGAGTTGACCTCGACGAACCAGGGATAGATCTCCTTCAACGAAGTAAGCTGCTCCTGTGCACCGAACCTGCTGACGCTCACGTCAGCTCCGCACCACAGCATCGACATATAGTCGAGCGTGCGGTTGTACGCAACGCGGCAGCAGCCGAAGCTCTTCGAGAAGAACTCCGCCTGGTCCGCTGTCGGATAAAGCCGGTATTTGTACGCTCTCAGCATAGTACAAATATACTCATTTTATGCTCCGCTGTCAAGCAGAAAGAGCATCAAAATGAACAAATACAAAGCTTCGTCACACTCGACATACAACGTGGGATATCACATCGTTTTCTGCACCAAGTATCGGTACAGCCTGCTGCGCTACCGTGCGGCGGAAAGACTCAAGACTCTGCTAAATCAGAGTGCCGACGTTCCTGGAATAACCATTCAGACTATGGAAGTGATGCCCGACCACGTGCATCTGTTCGTCGTCGCAAGACCGGCGGTTCCGGTACCGCAAATGATCCGTTGGCTGAAGGGATATTCCTCGTACTGCATGCGAAAGGAATTCGCATACCTACGGAGATGTCCGTCACTGTGGACACGGTCCTACTTCGTGGAAACCGTAGGACATATCTCGGAAAAAACCGTGGTGAATTATATAGAACATCAAAAAACAAATTTCAACGCCCTTTCATCTCCCGGCTAAAGCCAGGGAGAATCCCGGGCGAATCACTTAAGTTAGACAGAAACTTTTCTATAGAATCTCCCTTGATATCCAGGCACATGCCTCGGCATCTGCAAGAGCGTGGTGGTGATTCGTCAGGTCATAGCCGCATGCTGCCGCCACTGTCTGCAGCTGATGGTTCTCCAGCTGCTCACCAAAGTGGCGTCTCGAAGCTGCAAGTGTGTCGAGAAAGACAAATTCTGGGTAATCCATTCTGTAGCATCCGAACACTTCTCGAAGACATCTGCAATCGAAGCGTGCATTGTGAGCGACAAGCGGTACCGCATTTGCCTCTCCTTCCGTATCCTCAGAAAGGATTACTACCTCCGTTAGCAACTCTTTCTCCAGTCTCTGCCATACGTACGGGAACACCTCAGCATCATCTGTGTCTTCGTGACCAAGTCCATGTACCTGCTGGCAGAACCACTTGTAGTAGTCTGGTTCAGGCTTGATCAAGCTGTAGAAGCTCTTCACTATCTCACCGTCTCTGACCAGAACAGCGCCTAAGCTGCATACGCTGGAAGCGTATTCATTGGCCGTCTCAAAATCTATCGCTATAAAATCCTTCATCTTCTAGTCTTCATCTACTACATCATCATATATGCTGACAGCCCTTCTAAGCTCTCTTGCTATCTCCTTGCGAAGCCATAGAGGGCTCATGACCTCAATGGTATCCCCTTTGGACAGGAGCTCACGTGTGAAGTCATATGTCGGTACCAACCGGTATGAGAACTCTGTATATCCATCTCCTGACTTGCCCTCTTCTTGAGAGTGGTGCAGAGGTAATGTACGATAGTACTTCACTTGGTCTGCAGAGACCCTTATTAGCACGTTCTCTACTGGCCCGTTATCCAGGATTACTCCGAAGAGCTTTCTGAAAGTCTCCTTCGGCTCGAATCCTTTCGGCAACTTATAACTTTGCTTGGTCTGGGTCAGGTAATGTATCCTGTCCAAAGCGTAGATTCTAGGGTGCTCGTAAGCATCACTCTTAGCAAGCATGTACCACCTCTGCTTGAAGAGCTTGAGGCAGTAAGGCGCTACAGCATAAGTGTGGGCTTCTGTCTTCCAGAAACTCTGATAGGTCATCTCCAGTTTCTTCCCATCCCTCATTGCGGCCATTATCTCCGGCAGCCATTTCTGACTGGAGGGGACATCCTCGCAGATGATTCTGTCACGCAGGTCTGATCCTTCGTTCATGATATTGTTCAGTGATAGGGACTGAAGCATCCAGTTCTTCAAGGCGTCGCTCTGCACATCATCATCATTGGAGATGTAATATCCTAGGGACCTGTCGCACTTGATCTCTATGTCAAATGTGTCGTAGATAGCCTTTTTATGATTAAAGAATGTCCTCTCGGAAAGACCTTCACCGTATTCGTTATACGTGCTTCTTCTCCAAGCCCTGTCTATGTCCTCGAAGCTGATGTGGCCGCTTCTCTGAATCAGGTCAATCAGCCAGATGTACCTGTTGAAATAGTTCTTAGCCATAACGTGTCGTTCTGTTTCTGGTGCAAAGGAAATGTTTTCCACTGCTAAATTTAGGCATTTTTATCTTCCTTTGTCACATTCTTAATATCAAAATCTTTTGTACTATAGCAAGAAATCCGTATACTCTTTTCAATCACTTCTTTCATATCCTCTGTTAATACTGCAACTTGCAGATCCCACCTGTAAGGGACTTCATGAATCTGAAATTTTCGTAAACTGCTTTTCGTGCCAAGGACCTTTTTCTGCAATAGTGTTTCTTCAAAGCAGATGTTCTCATATAGTTGCCAGAATTCGCGGCTATGTCCACGATAACGCCCATGACAAAGTTCGTGTATGACTACTAGCATCGTATAAAAGGGGCTTGTTATCAATCTTCTATTGTATGTAACTCGACGATATTTCTGATTAAACAGGCCCAGTCTATTCCCCATTCTATTACTTCCGAGCCTTACAAGAGAGGGTAGAAGGTTATATTTTCCGCCGATATATTCTGTATATGAGAAAATCTCCTTTGTCCATTCCTTGAAGCAGGTGTGAGCCAACATAAATTGTTCCTGTTTCTTATTATGTTTTGGGTGAGTAAATATATTCCACCACCTGTCCCTGAGTGTACACAATCTAGAATATACAGCTTCTGCATCTCCACTATATGGCATATAATTGTGGAGATCATATTTATTCATAAGGGACATATGGTCTTGAATTATCATGGCGAATTGCATTCTGGCGCCCGAAATGGCTTTGTATGCTTCCCTTAGATCATCAATGATATATTGATGCCCGTTGATAATATTTATGAAATCATCCTCATTGTAGTTTAATGAATGATTTTCCTGCGTTGATTGAAAGTCTTCTGTTGAGTTTTTTGATACCTTCGTGAGAGTGGCAACTTCTTGTATTTCATCAGAAATTTGATGTAGCAATACATCTATTTTATCTAGCTGCAAGTCCATACTAATTTATTTTTTGCAAAGATCATATTAGCGACTGCCAAAGAATAGCAGGTTACTTACTTTTCTTTGCATTCAACAGGTAGAAATATTACCGGTACGGGAGCAATAAATTATTAACTTTGTAATATTGAGATAAGTATATGGGATATATAACATACATCCAAGATGAAGATCACTATAAAAAAGTGATAGAAAAGGTAGCATCTGTAAAAAAGTCCCTTTGGATAGGGACTGCAGATATCAAGGATCTGCATGTCAAGGCCGGAAACTCTTCAGAGCCGTTTCTTGGTGTACTGGCCGAGCTACTGAAAAGGGGAGTGGAGATTCGTCTTATCCATGCTAAGGAACCTGGCCCAATCTTCCGTGAGGAGTTCGATAAGTATCCGATTCTTGCAAAGAGACTGGAAAGAGCCCTATGTCCACGCGTTCACTTTAAGATGATGATCTTCGATCTTGATGAAGTCTACATTGGCTCGGCCAACCTTACTGGTGCCGGCATCGGCATGAAGAGTGCAAAGACCAGAAACTTCGAAGCCGGTATATTGACCAACGAACCGTCTCTTCTGGATTCTGCTATAGAGCATTTTGATGGAGTTTGGGCTGGATTCCGATGCAAGGACTGCTCACGTAAGAAGTTCTGTGGAGACCCTATTATAGGTTAAACAACGATCTCCCCTTCAAGGGAAACTTGCAGCCCTACATTTCTTGCAACGCTATACTTAATTGACTTCTTTATATAGTCAACATTGAAAGAGTAGTGTCCATTGAAGCATTCTTTATCTAACTTGAAAGAGATGTCAATACCATCATTCTCAGACGTAACTCCTTCGTTCAGTCCTGGATGCATTCCTTTCTCACAACTGATAGAAGCAAATCTTCCATCAACGTATGATATAAACCTAAATTCCCTTGATAATATATTGATGAAATATATTGGGTAATTGGTATAATAGGTCTCCCTACGCATCTGTGCATATGACTCTGCATCCATCCGCCCAAATTGAAGAGGTGGTCCCAATACGACTCTGCTAAGCTCCTCTTTTGATTTCGTTCCTTTTCCATAGACTCTAAAACGCAAAGTGTCTTCTTCAAGTCTCATAACTACTTCCTTCCCTGACTCAGCGCTTGCATAATCCAAAACAGAACTGATTATGGTATATATGTCATCACCGTGGTTCGATCCGTCCCTGCCGTCAACCAATTTTCCTGGATGTTTACGGAAATACTCGATTGTCGTCTTCTGATCATTTGTCAGTTCCATCGCTAATATTATTTATTATTGATTATTGTTTCAATGCACTCAAATTTATATTGTAGTTCGCTTAATGCATCCTCATATGTTTCCCAATGGATATATGACTCCAGGTCAAAGTCATCCAAAGTGTCAATCTCGTTATCAAGCAGAAACTCAGATAATTCCATCGGTGCATCATCACTGTATGAGATTGAATACAGCATTTCTGACATGACTTTAGCCTTCGCTACCACCTGCGATATTTCATAGGCTATGTCATCCTGCAATTTCTTGATATTGCCAATCTTGACCAGAAGTTTATCGATATCCATGACTTAATCTTTTCGGCAAAGTAAAAACCCCACACTGCATGATTGTGGCAGTAAAAGAAAAATAAGCATATTGGAGAACCAACATGCTTACTTTCTAACTTCTACTTTTGACATTAATGCCCGGAATCTCTTTACAATAGGGTCATCTGGACCTTTTACCATAGCCAGATAGCTGACCCGTCCCATGATATTATTGAACTCATGTGGTGTACATCCATTTGTCTCCGCATGGAAGACTGCTGCACGCAGATTCTTGGTGAACTGACGGTAGGTGTTGACCTTCTCTCCGACTATAAGTCCGGTTACCTCTTGTCTGGAGCCCTTCTTCTGAAGTCTGGTCTTCTTTTCATTGATTTTGAAACCAGAAGACTCAACTATATTCTCTAACTCCTTAAGGAATTTGCTGTCCTTTGCATACACACTGTGGTCACTGCTGAATGTCATGTCGTCTGCATAGCGGGAATATGTCACTCCATACCTTTGAGCAAGAGCAGACAGCCTTTGATCTAAAGAAGTGCATACTATATTGGAGAGAAGCGGGGAAGCAGGGGAGCCTTGAGGCAGAGCATTGCGGAACATCTGCTTCTGTTCATCCCACATAGGTATGGTGCAGAGTCTTGAGATGATATCAGAAACCTCTTCATTGAAGCCTAGCTCCTGGAGGGACTTCATGACTCTGGTATATGTGATGGTTGGGAAGAAATCCTTCAAATCGATATTCAAGACATAGTTCCTCCCTGTATGCTTGCGTGCATTCGTTGCGACAGACCTGCCTTCAGCGAACCCATGAACACATTCCGGAGTCCTATAGTACGGAGCAACGATTGCGGATATGCATCTCTGGATGTCTTTCAGCTTTCCGGTTGGTGCGGTAATTCTCCTTGTACCTCCTGAGCGTTTCGGAATATCGAACTCCTTATACATAAGGCTGCGGAAACGCGCCTGGGCAATGTGCCGGATATCCCCAACCTTATCGGTCAGAGCCCAACCTGCACAGAACGGGGCTACCTCTTCGATTGCTTTGGTTAGAGTATGAGAGTTCTTGATGTCCATGTCTTTAGATTTGTCAAAGACTTTCCAGAGAGGCTTCTATGAGGTTGTGCGTGAGGGCACAGATTCGAGTAGGCTAGGGCGACCGCAGGGCAAAACTTTGCATTAGCTTGGAGCCTTGGCGAACAAGCAAATGTTTTCGTCGTTTTGAACAAGGGAGCACGAAGCAGACGGAGAATATGTATGTATCACCCGTCTTATCGGAGCTAGCTCCGACATCTGCCGGTTCCAGCAGACAAATCAAACCTCTCTGGATGTCAATGAACTGGTTTTTCTCTATATGGTGGCAAAGCTACTGTCAACTTGTGCCAAAGTGTTGCACTATAACAAAGAAATCACGAAAAGTGCGACGAAAAGAATCAGATGAAGTCCGTCACGAAGAAGATTCTTGTTGGTGATCTCCTTGAGGACCCTATATTCGGATACCTCTCTGTCGTGCTCCGGACCGAATACCTTCTCGCCCTTCCATTTCGTCATGATTTCGTCTCTTCGCAGGGCGAAATGCTTTACCCTGTTGAGAATGAGAAAGACGATAGCATCAGCCACAAGTAGCGCTGCGGCAATCGCGCAGACCACGTTTATCAATGGCTGGCAATCTCCCTTCAGAATGGCAATCGCAAGAAGCATCACCAGGATTCCGCAGACGCTATGCACGGTATGGTGTGCGCAATGAACACGTCTTTCCGATGTTGAAATGTCTACCTTCGCTATGACATATGCATACGAAGACTGCGAGAGGAAGACAAGAAGTCCTCCAAGCATGATTAAGTAAAGAAGTATTGTCATAATTCAGTTTATTAGGTTTTTCTCTTTCCGAATCGTCTCAAGAATCTGGATCTCAGGTAGTCCAACGGACAGTTGATCTTCTCTGATGAGTCAGCGAAGTACACCTTGACGCGCCCGTTAGCCGTTCCACTTATCCTGTCTATGTGAGGTATTTCCAGGTCTTCCTCCGCTATCAGCTGGTCGATGATGCCCTTGCAGCTGGCAGCTGTCACATCGCATATCATACTTTCCTTGGCGGCAGCCGATAGATTCTGATCAATGTAATCATGAACGGCAGGTATCAACTCGTTGAATGCACGCATGAAGCAGAGCGTCTCCTGAGGATTCCAGCAGCTGACATACACGACATTGGTGACCGGCAACGCAGCACCGATACGGTAGCTCATAGGTAGCTTCACAATATGGAACCTGACATTTGAGAACAGAATCTCATATCTCTGATAGCCGTCTACGACACCTTTATCTTCCACTGCGTCATATCCATACTCTTTTCTTAGCAATTCGACGAGTTCATCTGTATTGACTGTCTGGTTTAGCACTTCAGGAGTGTAGATCCAGTTCCAAACGAGCGAAATGACAATGTCATGATAGACAGCTGCCGGTTCAGCCATATGCCTGCTGTAGGTGTCATGCACTATTCTTCGAATCGAAGACTTGAGAGTGAAATCAGATATGGGTTCTTTCATGGCACAGTTCTTTTATCGGATATAGATTATTACTGCAAAACTCAAAAGGTGTTACACCTCTTCGACGAACCCTGTGAATCTATACGCTGTCAGCTGAGGAATTGTTCTCCTTACAGCCTCCACAAGACCTTCCAGATCCGACCGGCAGGATTTGCGATAGCTAGGGTTGTCCTTATGATGCATCACGCACAGAATACGCCCTCTGCTGTCAACGGTCAGAGCATGATTGATACCC
>JAEIGA010019876.1_pt1 | contig 10236 bp, 11 predicted proteins | sample 9270691 | NCBI WGS metagenome assembly JAEIGA01 (sample SAMN17057246, study PRJNA624740) | gut metagenome | biome: biome; isolation source: fecal sample | host: Bos grunniens | place: China: Xizang | collected 2019
TATCTCATCTTGAGACATATCATCTGAAATGTTTGAAACTCTTGCAAGATACGAACAAGTATTATACTTTTTCTCAACATCGAACATGTACCAAGAAGTAAATTGTTCGAATGGATCAAAAGGATTGTCAATAGTTGTTAATCTACAATCATTAGACATTGATTAATTTACTCCTTTCAAATAGTTCGAAACTGTTGATTTAGAAACGCCAAGCGAAGCTGCTATTTGTTCAATTGTGTAATCTGAATTACGCATTTGTTTAATCTTGTTCGCTTTAGCAGTACTTATGGTAGTAGTTGTCTTGGGCATACTATATGCTCTAAGCTGGTCGGGATCTGTATTAACAAGAATGTTCTTAAGTACAGTCTCAGTAACAGCGCCTGCTTGTATAGCTTCCCATTCTCTTTCTGTTATAGGAATGTTACGTTTCTTTCTAGCAACAGCACCTACTTGAGTACGCTTATCTGATATGGCCTGCTGACTAAGCTTCTTTATCTCTTCCTTAGTAAGGTTGGGATTCTTAAGACGCTTCTTTTGTATCTCCGCATTAGCTAGACGTTGGGCCTGGCGTTCGCGGGGGTTATTAAGGAGGGCGTCATTTAACTTAGCGGTAAGGCTAGCTACTTCTACCTTATAGGTCTCTTTAGCTTCACTAGAATAGCGTATCTTATCGGGCTTCACATATTCGAGACGGGCCCTATTAGCAAGGGACTTCATACTATTAGCATAGCTAGCATAAAGAAGTTCCATACCATGCTTGTCTGGTGATACAAGATCATAGGCATCATCGGTCTCCATCATACGGGTACTCTTCTGAGTCTTGCGCAGGGTTACCTTTTTACCTTTTTCATTTACAGTGGTGTATTCTACATCCTTGGCGGTCTTGTATATGTAAGCACCCTCAGGTCTATTCTTATCATACCAAGGCTTACCCTTTTGATTAATCTTAGGGGTACCTTGACGCTTGTCTACATCTGTCTCTCCTTTGGCACGGGATATAATAGTAGATGCGCCACCATACTTGACATCACCATTCTTATCAATGTGTCTCTGGTAGGTACGTCTAAGAGCAGCTATGTTATGGTCTACCTCACTCCTCTTATAGTCGAGCTTATGCTTCTCAGCATCAATAACTACCATACTATGACGGACAGCTCTAGCTAACTCATCACTAGTAGCTCCAGCCAAAGTCATGTCGGTGATAAGGTTTGAGATTCTGCCCATCTCAGTATCAGTCTTTTTCATATACTGAATGGTTCTGCCCTTGTATGTGTCTGGACCATAAGATGCTTTAGGATCAAAGCCTTTCAAATCTTCAAGCGCCGGAGTAGAAGTAATTCTAACCTTGTCATTTGTAGGTATACACATTACTGTATCACCATCAAAGTCTGCACCAGACAGACGATCGGCAACACGCTTATTAATACCTACAGCATCTATCGAAGTTGTTCCGATTAGTTTTCTAGCATCACCATGTTTATTGTTGACAGTCAAGATAGGAATCTCGAATGTTCCGCCATGAGGATACCTAACTAGAGCTAGCTTTGTACCTGACTCATAACCGGGCGCATAGATTTCAGTATCCTTCAAGGTATTAACAGGAATGATTACATGATACTTCTGACCCGGAAGAGCTGCAGCTTTAAGATGAACAGCAGCTGAGTCACAGTTGTCTGCAAACTCTTTGAGATAGTGCTTTCTGACAGTAGGATTATTGAGAGCGCAGATAGCTGCAAACTCTTCTTCCTTATCCGCCTTAGCTATAGTTAACTGTCGTTTAGCTAACGATAGAGTTTGCTTGGATAAGAACTGGGACGGTAACGCATCAGCCCATTCAGTCCAGTCACCTTCATCGGCACGCTTGTTAATCACCGAGAGCTGCTTATTACCATGTTTGTCTGTGTAATATCTTTGGCCGCCTTCTTTGATTAATGAACCAAACGGATTATCTGGGTCATTCTTGATAGGCTTAAGAACTGTGTTGTCCTTAGGACCAAGCGCAGGGGTACCGGCTTTTTTGTTGGTGTTGAATACCATATCTACACCTTTAGGCAGATCATCCGAATAGACAGCCATTCCTTTAATGTAATGAGTGCCATCTACGAGAATACGAACCTGCGCATAGTGAGAATCGCCAAGAGAAATATCTTCTACTCCTCTTCTGATTTCAACAACACCGTCTCGATCTTCACCGCCTTCTTCTTTGTAACGAATCTTAAGACGCTTTGAATCGAAGCTTGCGGGATATACAAACTTGTCAGGACAGTCTTCACTTTTAGGTGCTTTATAAGGTTTCAACGAGTGAACATTTGCGTAGTCATAAATATCTTTATGTGCTGTACCAGGAGGGCAGATAACTGTTTGAGTTGTCTGCTTGCCCGGGTTTGTAACCTGTGGTATTCGGCCTGAGTAAGTAGGATAGCCTTCTTTACCTAATATAAATAAAGCTTCTTTCATTACTCCAGGAGTTACGCCTAGTTCTCTTTCTACGCCAGGACCGACGTCAATCATACCTCTAGCATCGACCTGAGACTTGATAATGTTGGCGGTGTTTCTAGCTCGGCTGATTCCACTTTCGGAACCTTCCTTAAGCCATCCACGAATTGTAGACTCACTTACACCGCCCATCTGCCTACCAATCTCTGAAGGACCGAGACCATCAGCTGCTAACGATTTTGCTCTAGCAATATCATAGAGCTTTCTTTCATCTTTTGCATAGCGTAGTTCGACTCTAAGCTTGTCGGTAGAAGGATTGCCGTCTTTGTTAAGCATCTTCATCTTTCTTGCGATTTCGACTTCGCTTAGACCTTGTTTTTTGTATTCGGCATAACGACCTAATAGATCGCAGCTTCTTTGATAGGGGTCTTCGCCTGAACCCCAAGGATATCTACCAGAGCGTCTAGGCATACCATAATGCTCTAGTGTGTCCTCATCCGTAGGATCACTAATGTAGCTGTAAATTTCTTCAGCAACCGGATTCATAGCGGCTTAACCTCCTATTTCTCAATATCATTTAGTAATTTTTCGAGGTATACTATTCTATCCATAATCGGAAGAATGTCCTCGGCTGTTGGGGTATCATAAACGACTTCGTCATTCTGGTAGATACGAAGTTCAAACTTTATGTCTCCCGGTTTAACTTTGTATTCCAAACAAAAAAGAGCCGCATATATCAATAGCTGCTCCATACGTGCCGGCGTTTTACCGGTCTTAAGATCGTGGATTCTAAGGGTATTGTTTTTGAAACAAATAGCATCTGCTGTACCAAAGAATCTGTCGGAATACCATAACACGACTTCGGTACTCATACCATAACCGATAGCATCGTTTACGTAAGAATATAAAGTCTGTTTAGATCGTGGTTGTTTGATTCCGAGATCGATAGTATCCTTAGCCCACTTGTGAAGGATGGTGCCCATTTCCGTTGCCTTCTTAGTTAGGTAAGTATCTATTATCTTGTCATCATCATATCGCAGCCATTGTGATTGGCTAGCGCTAAAGGGAGCGTGGAGCCCCTCAAGATTGGAATGCCTTTTGAAGATCATGTAGGACTTCCTCCTTGTTCTCGGGACTTATGAATTTTGCGAATGACATTTTGTTCATCAGTCCGACATAATACTCCTGGTTAGGCCTCTTCGAAGCTTTAGCAGTTTTCTTGCATTCAAGAGCTGCCCACTTATTGCCGTATAATATCAATAAGTCAGGAATGCCCTGAATGTAACTAGCATCGTTCTTCATGACAATACAGCCTTCGAACAACTGCTTAAGTTCTTTCACTAAGTTAGTCTGAAATTTACTTTCTAGCATAGTGATCTCCTTTATAAAATTTAAAAGTAAAAGAACAAAAGTTTATTAATTAAAATAAATATTGTTCTTCTCCTCATAACAGGGGCTGTTTTTTTCGCGAACTGAAAATGTCAATGGACAAAAACGAAGAGGACCTGCCGTAACAGCGAGCCCTCTCAAAATATCAATTACTTAATTTTTGTTCCGAAATCAGCAAGCTCATCTATAGTGCATCCGAGTACATGCGAGATGTTGATTAATGCAAAGATGGAGGGTACTGCTTGACCTCTCAAATATCTACTGATTGTAGACTCGGCCAAACCGGTATCTTCTGCAAACTCTCTTTGCGTAGCACCATATTCGATTAGTTTGTCTCGGAGATTATCCGCAAATTCATCAATCCATTGTCCTTCAGTCATACTATTCTCCTTTGTAAAAGTTTGAAGAAAAAACTTGCATAAGTGGAATACTTGCACAAGTGGAATTCACCTTTTTAATTACTATATAAAATATATACATTTTCTTAAATAAATAGAGAAAAAAAGTGGGCTTTTGGCCAGAAACTTGCACAACGGGAATTTAATTGCACAAGTGGAATTTTTTTACCCAAAATAGGCCGAAAATGAGCCAAAATAGCCCAAAATCGACCTTTTTTAGAACATTTTTGATTCCAGATGTGGAATTTTTTGCCCACTTTCTGGCCACTTCCAGATCTGGAACCGGGCTTTTGCCCACTTTTTCTGGCCAAATTGCACTTTTTACGAAAAACGCTTGCACAAGTGGAATTTTTTAGTCTCAAAAGTGGGCAGAAATAATTGCATAAGTGGAATTTAATTGCACAAGTGGAATCGGTTTTTAGACGGCGCCTAAGCTTACTCCATACAGAGAAATGGAGCCGTCCGAAGAGGTCCACTGGTTACCGTTCTTATAGAAGTTCCAAGAACCGTCCTTATTGATTATAACCTCCACAGAATATCCAAAAGCCCTAGATGCGAAAACGCCTAGTGATGTAGTGGTGCCAAGCTCGATGTAATGCACGCCTAAGGATAAGAACGTTGTGGTGGTGCCCCCTATTCTCATACCGAAGGCATATATGCCATCTTTAAGCTTAGCGCCAAGATCTAACTTACCAGGCATTGCTAAATTAAGCTTACGATTGAGATAGTTATGTACCAGTGATGCTGTAGGGACTCCGACGGCGGTATTACTGATACTAGTCGCTACACTAGGTATATAAGGTTTATCCTGTAACGATTCATACGTACCGTTAAACTTGGAGTTTTTCTTATACACGGTCTGTACCTGTGTTACCTCCGCATCACTCAACGGCAGCTCAGGCGTAGTTACCATATCGAACTTACTATCCGCATAGTTCTTAGCGTCCTCCAGCACCTGCATATCCATACTTCCAGCATTCATCAGTGCCATGCCCATGCCCTGTTCGACAGCGCTATTAGTATACTCCTTAGCGTTAACAAGTGTCTTATTAGCGAGACCGTCAACATACTCCGGCGTAGCGAAATACTTAGAAATATCTCTATTGTATGTAGCCGTAAGTACAGATCCATCCATAGTGTTTATGGTTATAGGAGAATATCTAGGTACCGGAATAGTAACCTGACCATTATCGTCGAGTCGGAACTTCTCCTCAGAAACACAAGCCATTCCTTCTTCCACAAGAGATATAGGAGTGAATACTATGTTAGTGAACTCGGCTTCGGACGAAACCGCACTGCTAGTAAAGTTACTATAGAAATATAAACCAACCATTCTCATATAGTTAGTCATTTCTACATCCAAGGTTAAGGTGCCACTACGTGCCGAGCTATAAACTTCTGCTATACCGTTCATATCAGGTTTAACAGCTATACCGACTCTAGTGGCATTGCCCCTGTTTACAAAGTCGCAACTGAATCGATAAGTGACGCCTTTAGCCGGATGACACTCCATTATCTGAGCAAGCCAGCCAGTCGTACCTACAGAATAAACACTGTTCCCAGGAGCACAGTTAACGCTTCTCATGTAAATATCAGTGTTAGGCGGTCCCTGTACAACGATGCCGTTAGAAAGAGGGCTAACATCAGTCATGCACACAACTGCATCCTGCTTCTGTTCCTTGATTCCAGCAGCATCGTTTACATCAGCCTTAAGCTCCTCGATATCGTCCTTAATCTCTTCCTTCAACTTGTCGGTCTTAGCTTCCAAATATCCAACAGATACTGCCTGCATTCTACCGACCTGAGTTTCAGAAGACTCATAGTCCTCGGGTCTTTCGGGAACAAATATATGACCGGATTTATCACGCATAACTACCGAGTCAAGAGTTTCGCCACAAGGTACGCCATTCTCATCAAGCTCGTAATCTATCGTGTCAGGATCATATACAGGGAAGGGATTCTTTGTAAGGACATACTTATTGTAAAGTCCTCCACCAGTACCGCCCCAACCGCCACCAGACTTCTCGACATATACTCTGTTGTACTTATTAGCGAAGTCATAAGCGAACTTATAGTCTGGATCATTCTCAACCTCTTTATCAAGAAGATCCATTCTAGGAACGCCTTCCTCTTTGATCGTCTCCTCTACGGATTCAATGATACCTTCCTTAACGCCTTCGAACTTTTCGTTTACAGTCTTACCTATAGACTCTTCTACTCCGGTTTTAAAGGCCTCAAGGTTCTGATTGTTTTCGGTCTTGAAATTGTTAAGTCTGGTATTAACATCCGTACCTACCTCATTCTTAATGGTAGTTATTCGTCTACTTAGGCTATCTGCGATAGTCCCGTCAAGCTCTTTCTTAACATCAGTGAGGCGTTTCTCAATTACAGCAGTAAAGCTTTTGTTAACCTCTTCCTTAATGGCTTCCAGATGTTCATTTACCTTGTCGGAAACAGTGTTAGCGGCACTCGTCTCGACCGATTCCCTAACGCCCTCCAGATGCTCTTCAACTACTTCAGTAAAGGTCTCTTCAATAGAACGCTTAATAATATCAAGACGATCATCGACAACTATATTCATACCGCTTTCGAGTTCGGCCTTAAGATCGCCAACATGGGCATTTATGATATCGGAAACAGCCTGTTCAACCGATCCCTCAAGTTCGCTCTTAGCGTTCTCTATACGTTTTTCAACTGCCTCAAAGAAAGCATCATCAACAGTCAAGTCGCCGGCTTCTATAAGCTCGTTCATAACTTCCTTACAGGCTCTCTTGAGAGTGTATACTTCGCTAGAGCTGCGTGCATATCCGAGAGGCTTAGCTCTCTGCTTTACCATAAAGGTCTTACGCTTAACTGTTCGAGTACTTCTGGTATCTTCGACGTATATATAAATCTTCAGAGTACCGTCATGCATAAGAATCTCATCGGGCACCTTACACACTCGCTTTCCGTTTTCGTTCTTAACGATGCTAACAAGTGTCTTATCCGGCATACCGTCGATCGTGAAATGAACTTCCGTTCCAACTGCAACTTCGGTGGTTACAAGTTTTTGACCAGAATCCCACTGCCAGAAATGGGTTCGTCCATCGTAAATTTTGAACATTTTATTATGTCCTCCTGTTTTTAGTTTTTCTCCTTTCTAAAAACAAGCCCATAAATATCCAAAAGTTAATTAATTACTTTTTTCATCAGATCCCTCCTCCCTATAATCATCGAGTTCGGGTTTATGGTGAACGGTCCATATACAGCACAGAATATTCCATATGAATGCTCTGTCATGAGGCTCGTCCGTATCCCCTCTTCGATACTTAATGTAATGTCGTACGGCACTGTCTATATAGCAATGGGTAGGAATACCTTTCTGCCAGTTACGCTCGCCGTACTTAATGCAGCCCTCCTCGAAATGCTTTGACACTTCAAGGATCATAGTGTGAATATCATAGAACGCGACATGGTTACCTAAGATGTTGTAAAGATAGGTAACATCGTCCGTATCAATGAACTTTTGTATACGATAAAAGACATCGTCGGCTAGAAGCCTAGCAATAATATCAAGAGGGAGCAAGTCGCAACGACCCTTTCCCTCTCGAATATCACGAACCGCACCGGACTCGAACTGACGTCTTTCTCCAGAATCAAGTATTGGCATTGGGTTTCTCCTTATGGCTTTCGATGTAATCCGTCACCATCTTACCGGACACCGTCTTACCGCGATGTGCTACCTGAGTAGCTAGGTATGAGCCGGATCGAACTGATACGAATTTGATACGAATCACTTTCCAACCTACATAGACGTATATATGACGATTAGAGATGTTAAGTAAGTAAGCAGTCCAGCCGTACTTCTCTCTTAAGTAATGCAGAAGGTCATAGTATTTTACAGTAATTTCAGCCTCGCTATTGCACAACACGAGATAGTCTTCTGCGCTTCGAAAACGTCGAGACAGCTTTTTAATATAATTTACAATCTTCTTAAGCATCACCTACCCTCCTTAACAAGGATGCAGTTAAGAGAATGCGCGAGATAGGTAGTACCGTCCTTAGCGGTTATCTGGATCTGATCACCGTCCTCGAAATCTGTCCAGGACTGGATCTCGATCTTCTTGACAGTACCGTCGCCAAAGGATATGTAGGCGTAGTTAAAGTTGTATGCTGTATCGAACATCTGCTTGTTACAACTAGCAAAGGTTAACAGCAGACAAATAACCATCACAACTACGAACATTGCAATGGCGATACTTTTCAGATTATTGGATATAAACTTTTTCATTTCTTTTTCTTCTTTCTTTTGTTTTTGATTTGAGGTCTGTATTTTTCACACCAAGAGGATTCCATCTTACTCTTCTTGTTGCCGCAGCTAGATCGGTTCACGCATCGTTTACAGTTATTGTAGTTAAAGGAGAGATCGTCCGGGTATATGGTGTCGTATGGATTTTCGGGCCACATCACTTCACCTCCGGTAAACACGCACCGACGCAACGTAACTCACGTTGAGTTGTCGCTTCTACTTCCGTTAATAGCATAGTGGCAATAGCCGTAGGATCTAAATATCCATTAAAAGGGCATAGGTTCATTATGGCTTTAGCCACGTCAAAATTCGAAAGAATACCGTCGTAAGGTATATCAATGGTAATATGCGCATCCATCACTTAACCTCCTTAACCATTCTTCCGATTAACTTACAAGCTCTTTGGTAGTTTTTCCATTTGGTTCTGTCACTGCCATGTTGCATTAAATATCTAACGCGTCCACTCGGGCAGTTATCAAGAGCCATTTGCCAAAGACCCATAAGTTTGCATATGGTAATTTTACTGATGCGGACAGTAGCGGTAAAGGTGCCGAATGCGGTATCGAGACTCAAAACATGCTTGGTAATCCTATCAAGAGCCTCCTCTTCCTCATACGTAAAATCCTTAATCGCGCCAACGAATTTCTGGTCTCCGATTGTGATAGTTCCAGAACCGTATTCTATGTTTTTAGTTGGCATAGTTCCTCCTTATAACTTTCCGAATTCCCTTAGAAGCCATCCTTTTCTAGCTTCTAGAGCATCTTTAAAGGCCACGAGTTCACCTTCATTTAGATTGATGATGCGATCGTTTATTTTAATATCAACGTTGCTCATTCTGGTAGGAGGCTGACAGTCATAGGTATAGTTACCGAGAATGTCTAGAATTCCAGAAATACTTTTAACCTGCTCTTTTATGTTAATAGCTTTTTCGAATGCGTCGACTGTCATACCCTACCCTCCAGAATATCCTTTATAAGCTGTTTACCAGGCTCCAGTTTTTCTTCTCCGGTTATTAGTTCACCATAAGGCAGAGCAGCAGCCCACTCACAGAGAAGGCGCCACTCATGAAGCTTGTGGTTCTTACGAGACTTATGGATGTTAGCAAGGACCTCGTAGTTCATCATGACTGTGCGCTTCTGGTTAAAGGAAGTGGGAAGCATCTGAATCATGTTCTCCCAATAGATCTTGTCCTTAGTCTCAAGGTACTTAAGTCTGTTGGCGTTCAGCATATCAATGACCAGCTGCATGACACCCACAGGAGAGAAGGCCGACTGCATGTCGTTCGGGTCCATTATCATAGGAACCGTCATAGGATTACGCACAGGATCATTATCCGACATAACCTTTTCCACACTGAAGTCATCCCAGGTGAATTCCTTCTCGTGGATTGTGTGCATAGTTGAGCAAGAGTTCGCAACAGTACCTACCTTATATGTATCGAATTCCTTCCACCAATAAAGCGGCGCAGTAATATCAACATACACAGTGATCATGCGCATGAACTTACGATGATCCGTGCCTGCGTTGCGGAGCTTTGTCATGAGCTTACGATCAGCGGGACCTATATGCAGATCCAGAGGTTCGATGTAATACTTGTCACAATTATCTTGGATAGTGTGTTTGTCATTATTGATAGGACAATCGAAACAGTTCTCAATATCATTGCAGTGTACTGTATCACTCTTCTCCCACGAATTCAGCGGGTTGCGCATACCTCTTATGGCA
>JAEIGA010019877.1_pt1 | contig 10235 bp, 9 predicted proteins | sample 9270691 | NCBI WGS metagenome assembly JAEIGA01 (sample SAMN17057246, study PRJNA624740) | gut metagenome | biome: biome; isolation source: fecal sample | host: Bos grunniens | place: China: Xizang | collected 2019
GAAACTTATATACCATTTGCAAATCCTCCAGAAGGTTTTGAAAGAGTGGATGCTTTTGTAACAAAAGATTATTTTAATGATTCATTAGGAATTCTTTTGAATGATAAATTAAAGTATAAAGCTAAAGAAGATGGAAAAGGAAATTTAGAAGAAATTGAAATCGTAAATAATTCAGATAAGAAAGTTGACGTAGTTGAACTTGTAGTAATATATTATGATACAAATGATAACATTTTAGCGATAGAAAATAAATCATGCTTTGATTTAAAAAAAGGAAAAGCAGATTCGATGTATTTTTTTGGACCATGGAGTGAAGATGAGGAAGATTATATAGATTATGATCACTATGAAGTAAGAATAAATCATGCTATTTCATATGAAGATAAATAAAAAAATAAGCTGTTAACTAATAGTTAACAGCTATTTTTATTTTGTTTTTCTTATTTATCTTCATTTTTTTCTTTTTTCTTAGCTAAAGGGATGATGAATTTTTTTCTTTTGGCTACTGAATCTTTTGGGCGCAAAGTATTCATGCAGTCATTAACTTCAGAAATGTTTAAGACAGAATCATCTCCAATAACTACTTCAATATTATCTATATCATTTTCATTTTTTTCTTCTTTTTTATTTGGATTTTTGTTCATTTTTATCACCTCATTATAAACTACATTAATATTATAGCACAAAAAGATTTTTATGTCAACAAAAGCTAGGTGTGTCAACGGTTTGATTAAATATTTTGTACAAATTTATTATAATAAATAATTTGAAAAAAATAAATAAAAAACTGAAAAAAATTTAAAATAAATCGTAATAGTATGAATAATATGAAATAAACTAGATAAATAGCTTGAAATAAGAGAAAAGAGAGGATTTTGGTTGACAATAATGCGTTTTCATGTAATAATATAAGAATACTGGAAAAAGGAGGAAATTATGGAACTTAGCAAAGAACAATCAATAATTGAAGCAATGCTTTTTGCTGCAGGACGTGAAGTTAAAGTTAAAGAAATAATGAATGTTCTTGAAATCGGAGCAGAAGATATTGATAAAATTATTTTAAACATGAAAACAGAATATGAAGCTAGAAATAGTGGAATGGAAATAATTAAAATTGATGATAGTTACCAACTATGCACAAGAAAAGATTATTATGAATACATATATCCATTATTTGATAATAGAGCTAAGCCTAATATTTCTAACGCAGCATTAGAAACACTTTCTATAATTGCTTATAATCCTAATGTGACTAGAGCTGAAATAGAAGCGATTCGTGGTGTTAATGCAGATGGTACGGTATATAAACTATTAGAATTTGATTTAATTGAAGAATCAGGAAAACTTGATGCTCCTGGAAGACCAACAATGTATAAAGTAACAAGTAAGTTTATGAAAATGTTTGGTATTTCAAGTTTAGATGAATTACCAGAACTTCCAAGATACAAGTTAGATGAAAATGAACAAATTGTAATAGATGAGGTAATGGAGGCTCCAATGCCCGCAAGGGAAGGCGAAGATATTGAAAATAAAAAAGAAAATATTTAGATTAAGTATAATAAATATTTATTTGCAATAAATTCGTTTAAGTATAGTAAGTGTTTATTATACAAGAAAAAATTGGAGGTAAAATTATATGGGAAAAGAAGAATTTGTAAAAGAAATAACTAATATAGAGGATGATTTTGCACAATGGTACACAGATGTTGTACTTAAAGCAGAATTAGCTGATTATACAGATACAAAAGGATGTATAGCTATAAGACCTTATGGTTATGCAATTTGGGAGAACATTCAAAACTATGCTGATAAATTATTTAAAGATGTTGGAATAACAAATCTTTATATGCCAGTTTTAATTCCTGAAACAATGCTTGAAAAAGAAAAAGATCATGTTGAAGGATTCGCACCAGAAGTTGCTTGGGTAACAATGGGAGGAGGAGAAGAACTAGAAGAAAGATTATGTATTAGACCAACTTCAGAAACAATGATGTCTACAATGTATTCTAAATGGGTTAAATCTTGGAGAGATTTACCAGTACTTGGAAATCAATGGTGTAATGTATTAAGATGGGAAAAAGAAACAAGACCATTCTTACGTTCAAGAGAATTTTTATGGCAAGAAGGACACACAATTCATGAAACAGCTAAAGAAGCTGAAGAAAGAACATTGATGATGTTAGATATTTATGCTCAAGTTATAGAAGATCTTTTAGCAATTCCAGTATTAAAAGGAAGAAAAACTAAAAAAGAACAATTTGCAGGAGCTGATGCTACTTATACAGTAGAGACAATGATGCATGATGGTAGAGCACTTCAAGCTGGAACATCTCATTATTTTGGACAAAATTTTACAAAACCATTTGATGTTAAATTCCAAAATAGAGAAGGAAAAGAAGAATATGCTTACCAAACATCTTGGGGAATTAGTACAAGATTAATCGGTGCTGTAATTATGGCTCATGGAGATAATAGAGGATTAAAATTACCACCAAAAGTTGCTCCAATTCAAGCTGTAATAGTTCCAATTGCACAACATAAAGAAGGTGTGTTAGAAAAAGTAACAGAAATTTATTCTGGATTAAATAAAAAGTTTAGAATGAAATTAGATGATAGAGATAACTATTCAACTGGATTCAAATTTAATGATTGGGAAATGAGAGGAGTACCAGTTAGAATTGAAATTGGACCAAGAGATTTAGAAAACAATCAAGCTGTTTTAGTTAGAAGAGATACAGGAGAAAAAGAAATTGTTGAATTAGCTAAAATAGAAGAAAGATTAGAAACACTATTTGAAGAAATTCAAAAAGATATGTATAAAGCTTGTCAAGAAAGAAGAGTAGCAAAAACAAAAATAGCAAAAACTATAGATGAAATGGTTGCTCTAATGAATGAAGAACAATGTTTCTTAAAAACAATGTGGTGTGAAGATGTAGAATGTGAAAACAAAATTAAAGAACTTACAGGAGCACATTCAAGATGTATGCCATTTGAACAAGAACATGTTTCAGATGTATGTCCAGTTTGTGGTAAAAAAGCTACAAAAATGGTTATCTGGGGAAGACAATATTAAAATATTAAAAAGATGTGTAATTATAATTGCACATCTTTTTGTTTTTGTAAAAAATATTAAAGATTTATATATTCTTGTTGAATTTTAAAATCATTTAGAATATAATTTTTGTATAAATGATATAAAAGGGAGCATTATATGGACTTAAATGCGTATAAATTGGCTTTTTCAGAGGTGTTAGTTATAATTAATAATCTACATCCTGAAAATAGAAAAAGGATACCTAATAAATTCATAAACTTTCTAGAAGAAAGTAGATATAAAGAATACAATCCTACTCAAGAAGAAATAAATTTAGAAAAAGAGAAAAACTTAAGAAAAGAAACAAGAGTTATTCTTGCAATAATATACAAAAAATATTTTTCAACGATAGATTTGGATCCGTATAAAACGGAAGAAGATAAGATGAATGATATTTTTTCAAATAGAGAAAGTCTAGAAATTTCAAATGTAAATAAATTTGCTAAATTTGTTTATGATTTTACAAGGAAAGTAAAATTACTAGTTAATAAAGTATTCGGTTTTAGTCAAGGAGAATAATTATGGATGAAAAAGAAATAAATGAAATTAAAGCTTTAGAAGGAATATATAAAACAATTGAACCAGAAGCAATTTTAGAAGGAGAAAAAGCAATTGTAATTCATGCTGAAAGACTTGCACAAAGAGAAAACACACCTCCAAAAATAGAAAATGGACCAAGTTTATAAAAAAATAAAAACTTCCGAGAACGGAAGTTTTTTTGTTTATATTGATAATCTTTTTATTTGACTTACTTCATAGTTTAATTTTGTTATATGTTCTTTTCTTGCTTTATAAGTAGTTTCGAATTCATTTATCATTTCTGGTATTTTTTCTGGATCCTCATGAGGTCTTAAATAACATTTGACTTCAGCTTTATGATATTCACGTTTGGCTTCTGTAAGAGCACCAACCATTTTATGATAATATCTTTCAGCTTCTTTTAATCTTTTTATTTCTGATTTTAAATAATCAACATAGTCACATCTTGAAACAATTTCAAATTCAGTATCATCTATAACAACTTTAAATAAAGCTTTTAATACTTTTTTGTCTATTTTCCCAACACCTGGAACCATAAATCTTTTTGAAGCATCTGATAAGTTTTTTGGAACAGTAGGTCTTGCATTATCTATTAGTATATTTAAGGCATCTACTACACCAATATGGCTTTTATATTGACGTTTGGCTGTGATTGCTTCGAATTCATCAGCAACACGAATTATTTGAGCTTCATAAGGAATTTGGTTTCCAAGAACACCGTGAGGATAACCACTTCCGTCCAATGCTTCATGGTGATAAAGAGCACCAGCTGCATATGGACGTAATTTTAAGTCGTTCATACAAATTTTATATCCAATAGAGGTATGAGTTTTCATTATTTCGTATTCTTCATTTGTTAATCTAGAAGGTTTTTGTAATACAGAAGGTGGAATAAATAATTTCCCTATATCATGTAAATATGCACATGTTGTTGTATATAGGGTAAAACCTTTATCCATATGTAAAAGTTCACAAAGTCTACAAGTAATATTGGCAACATTTTCTGTATGTTTTCTTGTATAAGCATCTAGTCCGTCTAGCATTTTTATTTGATAACGAATAGATTCATCTAAATTATAAGATTTAATAGTGGTACTATTATAAAAATCAAATTCTTCCTTCATTATAATTCTCCTCGTTTGTATACTATAAATATTTTATATCTTAATAAAAAAATGGTCAAGTAGTATTTTTTGCCTAAAATTGTAATTATTTCTGGAATGTCAAAAAATAAAATAAAATCAAAGATAAACCTTGAAAAAACAATGAAAATATAATATGATTACACTTGATTTAATAGGAAATTAGAGGAAAAAAGTTATGTATTTAAAACGATTAGAAATGTACGGTTTTAAATCTTTTGCTGATAAAACAGTATTAGAGTTTATGCCGGGATTAACAACAGTAATTGGACCAAATGGTTCTGGAAAAAGTAATATTTCAGATTGTATCAGATGGGTACTTGGTGAACAAAGTTTAAAGTCTTTAAGAGGTGCAAAATCTGAAGATATAATTTTTGCTGGAACTCAAAATAGAAAGCCTTTAGGATATGCAGAAGCTTCACTTGTTATGGACAATTCTGATTCTAAATTACCAATTGAATATAATGAAGTAATTGTGACTAGAAGAATTTATAGAAGCGGTGAGTCTGGATATTTTATAAATAAAACTCCATGCAGATTAAAAGATGTTTTGGAACTATTTATGGATACTGGAATTGGTAGAGATGGATATTCTATAATTGGACAAGGAAAAATTGATGAAATTTTAAGCAACAAATCAGAAGATAGAAGACATATTTTTGAAGAAGCTGCTGGAATCGTAAAATATAGAACTAGAAAAGTTGAATCAGAGAAAAAATTAGAGCAAACAAAATTAAATTTATTAAGAATTAATGATATTATTTCGGAAATTGAAATGAATATCGGTCCACTAAAAAATCAATCTGAGAAAGCAAAAAAATATTTAACTTTGAGAGATGAATTGAAAAATATTGAAGTGGGACTTTTCTTATATAATATAGATGAATTCAAAAAACAAACAGAAGAAATTGTAGAAAATATAGACTTATTAGAAACTCAAAAAGTTAAAGAAGATGAGAACTTAAATAATCTTCAAAATTCAAAAGAGGATTTAAAGATTGTAATAGACAATTTGATTGAAGAAATTGAAAGAATTCAAAATTTAGGTTTTGAAGGAAATCAAAAGAAAGAACAATTTAATAGTGAAATTGGAATTGCAACTGAAAGAATTTCTAATAATAAAGAAAATTATGAAAGATATGCTTTAGAAATTGAAGAACTTGAAAATAGAAATAAAGATCTTGAAGATGAAAAGAATATAAAGCAAGAAAAGAAAAAGAATTTATATAATAATAAAGAAAAATTCGAGAAAGAATTAAAAGAAAAAGAAGATGAACTTGAAAAATATTCAAAAACATTATCAGACAAAGAAATAGAGATTGAAGATAAAAAGAAAATAGTACAAGATAATATTGATAATAAATATGAAATTATAGCAAGTTTAAATACCGAAAAAGCTAATTTAGACAACTTAAATAAAAGAGAAGCTTCTTTAAAATCAGAGATTCAAGAAACTATATCAGAATTAGATTCTACAAGAGCAAGTAAAGATGAATTAGGAAAGAACTTTTATACTTTAGAAACTAGCAGAAATTCTATCACAAAAAATATTGACAACATGAAAGAAGAAAAAGATAAAAGCACAGAAAAATTAAAAGAATTTGAAGTTAGAATTAATAGTTATCAATCAGAATATAGAATAAAAGAATCAAGATATAATTTTTTAGTTGAAACTGAAAAGGAAAAAGAAGGATATAGCAAAAGCGTAAAATCTTTATTAGAAGCTACTGAAAAAGATTCGGCTTTAGGAAAAGGTGTTCATGGAATTCTAGCTAATTTAATTTCAGTTGATAAAAAATATGAAACTGCTATTGAGATGACATTAGGACCAACAATTCAAAATATAGTAACAAATTCTGAAGAGGAAGCAACAAAATTAGTAAATTATTTAAGAGATAACAATCTTGGAAGGGCGTCATTTTTACCAATAACTTCTGTTAAAGGTTCAAAAGTAACAGGAGTAAATTCTAGAGGTGTAAATGGTGTTATAGGAATTGCTTCAGATCTAGTTGTAACAGACAGAAAATATGAAGGAATTATTTTAAACTTATTAGGAAGAACTGTTATTGTTGAAGAAATTGAAGATGCAGTAAAACTAGCTAAACAAAATTCTTACAAATTTAAAATAGTAACATTAAAAGGAGATGTGATTAATCCTTCAGGTGCGATTAGTGGTGGTTCTGCTCCTACTAAAACAGTTAGCATTTTAGGTAGAGGAAAAGAAATTAAAGACCTAGAAAAAGAACTTGTAGAAATTCAAAAGAAAATTGAAAAAGCAGAAAAAGAAAAACAAGATTATGAAAATAGTATTTCAGAAATCTTAGAAAAATTTGAAATAAAACAAAGAGAAGCACAAGAACTTGAAATTGTTTATGCTACAGAAAAACAAAAAATGGACAATATAGATTTAGAAATTTTAAAATTGGATGCGAAATTAGCAAAATTGAGAGAAGATCAATCTAATATTGGACAAGAGAAGAATGATAATGCAGAAACTCAAGAATCTTTAAATGCAAAAATTAAAGAAATAGATGAAGAAAATGAATCGTTAGGAAAAGTTATTGAAGAATTTACTAATTTAAATAAAGATAACCAAAAATACATAGATGATTTGAATTTTGATATTACTAATTTAAAAATTTCGGTATCATCATTTGATGAAAGTGAAGTTTCAATAAATGAAATGGTTGAAAGAATCGATTTAGATATTCAAAATAATTTGACAAGTATAAATAGTAAGAAAGAAATTAGAGAAAAGATACTTGTAGATAATGAAGAATTAGAAAAGAAAATTGAAGAAATAAAAGTAAAAATTCAAGAACTAGAAAAAGAAATTTTAGGAAGCACCGATAAAGTAGAAAAACTAAAACAAGAAAGAATTACTAAAAATGAAAAACTTTCAAATATAGAGAAAGATATAGAAGATCAAACATTAAAAATTGATGATATAAAGAATCATATTTCAAAACTTGATTTGAAAAAATCAAAAATTGAACTTGAATTAAATCAAGTTATAAATAAAATGTGGGAAGAGTATGAACTTACTCCAAATAATACTCAAGATATTAAAAAATGTGAAAATCCACAACAAGTTCAAAAAACAGTAAACTCAATAAGAAGTGAAATAAGAGAATTAGGAAGCATAAATGTTGACTCAATAAATGAATATAAAGAAATGAAAGAAAGATATGACTTTATGAGTGAACAAAGATTGGATTTAGAAGATTCAAGTAATAAACTAAAAAAAGTTATTAGTGAAATGACAGAAACAATGAAAAAACAATTTGCAGAACAATTCAAGATTATTAATAAAAACTTTGGAGAAGTATTTGCTGAATTGTTTGGGGGAGGAAAAGCAGAACTTATTTTAGCTGATGAAGAGAATATTTTAGAGTGTGGAATTGAAATAGAAGTTCAACCACCAGGAAAAAAACTACAAAATATGATGCTTTTATCAGGAGGAGAAAGAGCATTTACAGCTATAGCTTTATTATTTGCTATTCTAAAAATAAATCCAGCTCCATTTTGTGTTTTAGATGAGATAGAAGCTGCGCTTGATGATGTTAATGTATATAGATTTGCAGAATATTTAAAGAAATTTTCTAAAGAATCTCAATTCTTAGTTATTACTCACAGAAAAGGTACAATGGAAGCAGCGGATACAGTTTATGGTATAACAATGGAAGAAAAAGGAATAAGTAAATTGTTATCAATGAAATTAAAATAATAGTAAAAAGACTTCATTTAGAAGTCTTTTTTTATGGTAAAACCCTGTAAGTTGACATAAAAGTAGTGGCGTGATATAATATAAATGTGGTGTATTAACTTATATACATTAAACTTGATACATCATTTTACCCTATAATCGCGGTTTGTCCGTGTTTTTGTATAAAGTAACTCATTTAGGCTAAGCACAAAAAAACGGAGGTACCGTGGAATGAAAAAAGAGAACATGCGCATTTACATGAACAATGTGGAAAATTTTAAGGGAGAAATCGAAATTACATTTTTCTCCGAGCAGTGGCTTTCTAAAAGATGCCAGAAAATTGAAAGAAATGGAAAATTTTTTGAGGATCTGGCCAATAAGCTGGAAAACGAGGCAAAGCGGTTTACGAAGAATTCCAAAGAATATGCGGAGTTAATGGAACTTAGTTCTTGTTATAAGGCTTGTCGTGATACAATTTTCTTGGCAGAAGAGCAATTTTCTGCTGATATAGAAAATGTATGGGAAGAAAAGTGTGAAAATGGCAATACCGAGATAAAAATCAAAATAAAGATGTCTCGTGAGTATTGTGAGATTTTCCTTGTTGAACTCGCTGAAGTTCTGCATGTTTGGGGGTAGGCATTAAAATGCCGGATGTATTAGGCAGAAATGGGTGCATTTCTGCCTTTCCCATTATTATTAAAATTGAATAGGAACTCTTGTGGCAAAGCACATTTTATAGAAAGGTCAAAGATGAAGGTTAAAACGAACAACAATTGTTATGAGGTGTACGAAGTAGGATTTGCTGATTATATTGTAATGATCAATGGTAAAGCGATTCGCGTCGAGAGTGAATTGAATTGTGATGCTTATTTGCGTGATGATGATCATTTGGTGGCAATTGCATTTGCTATTTTTAAAGCATATACAGAAGAATTTTATAAATTCTTCAAACGCATCGAAAATATGATGTTCAATTTTGTATATGATTATGAGAAACCGGAAGTATTAATAGATCATTTACATGAATGGTTTAAAGAATATAATCGAGTGTATCTAGAAGACTATACAGAAGTTTTTGAAATAGCGTTTGATGAGCTTGAATATGCTTCGTATGGCGGTGTCGAAAATATTGAATCTTCTTTAGCTTATATGAAGTCACTTGATGACAATGAAAAATCTATCGAAGCCGATATGGAGGCGGCGCTGGCAGAAGAGGCTGGATATGATTGGGAAGACGAGGAAGAATACAAGGAGTGTTTTGATGATTTTGGGAATGAAAATGGGCGATATGGTATCAATTATTATTATGGTGATGAATAGATAAATAGCCCAAAAAAGAGGCTCTATGTGAAAAAAACATAGAGTCTCTTTTTGTAAAATTTTGGGATTGAGTATCATAAAATATATAAAATAGATATCAAAAAAATGATAGTTCCACCACTTTTTATAAAACTCTAAAAAATCAACATGGTAGTAAAATGGAGTAAAGAAGAGTAAAAAAGAGGTCTATAAAGTAATCTTAGCTTTTAAAAGGGGTCAAAAAGGGAGATATTGTTTAAAAACGGATAAAATTGAATTAAACGAAAAATTAATGATTGAACTCATGAAAAAATTGTGGTAAAATAGAACCTAGTGGCGCAATTTTTAAACCGTAAAAGGAGAGTGAATTTTATTTTAAGAAATTGGGTTAAATATTATACAAAAGAAGCTATGAAAACCCTAAAATTAGTCACAATTGGTTCTGCCATAGTAA
>JAEIGA010019878.1_pt1 | contig 10235 bp, 10 predicted proteins | sample 9270691 | NCBI WGS metagenome assembly JAEIGA01 (sample SAMN17057246, study PRJNA624740) | gut metagenome | biome: biome; isolation source: fecal sample | host: Bos grunniens | place: China: Xizang | collected 2019
AAAATTGGGCAGCCTTATTATTTTAACAAATAAAAAAAATTATTTTCCAAAGACGGAATGAATTAAAGTTTTTATGTCAGTTACTTGTGTTGAATCTGTGTCTTTTTCTGGAGTGTAGATATTGTTAAATCCTAAATTGATAGCAGTTTTGCATCTTTGTTTAGTTTTTGGGACAGGTCGAATTTCTCCAGCAAGGCTTAATTCTCCAATAATTGCAGTTCCTACAGGAATTGATACATCTGTTCTTGCTGAATAAATAGCAATTGCTAGTGCTGCGTCAATGGCGCTTTCTGAAAGTCGGATGCCACCTGCTACATTTACATAAATATCTTGGCCTAGGAATTTTACTCCAACTCGTTTTTCTAATATTGCAGCAATTCTGCTTACTCGTGATGATTCAATTTTTTCACTAAAAACTCGTGAAATTGCCGCTTTTGCAGGTGTTGTTAAAGCTTGAATTTCAACCATAAAAACACGATTTCCTTCAAAAACTGCTGTACAGCATACTCCTGCTGGTTGTGTTTCTCTGCGTTCAGTTATGAACATTGTGGCTGGTGAATTTACAGGAATTAATCCGTTTTCAGTCATGTTGAAAATTCCTAGTTCATCTATTGAACCGAATCTGTTTTTTTGGGCGTGTAAAAATCTTATGTCGTCATTATTGCGTTCAAAGGAAATTACTGTATCTACTAAATGTTCAAGTGTTTTAGGACCAGCAATAGTTCCTTCTTTTGTAACATGAGCAGTCATTATTAAAACGCTGTCTCGCTCTTTTACCCAGCTTACTAGTTCGTTTGCACAATATTTTAATTGATTAACAGTTCCTGGTATGATTCCTGCTTCTACTGAATAAACAGTTTGAATTGAATCAACTATTACAAAAATTGGATTTAATTTATCTAAAGCATCAAGAATATCTTCTAATCGAAGTGTACATAAAACTTCAATTTTTCCGACATTTAATTTTAGTCTGTTGGCACGGTCTTTTAATTGGGAAGCAGATTCTTCCCCAGATATGTAAAGGATTTTACCGTTGTTATGATTGTTTTGGGAAATTGCTGCAGCGGTTTGAATTAATAATGTTGATTTTCCAATTCCAGGTTCACCGCCAATTAATATTGCAGAGCGTTTTGTTGCTCCTCCGCCTAAAACTCTGTCAAATTCGGAAATATTTGTTATTAAGCGTGATGTTTCTAGAGGCGTAACGGATTCAAGAGAAACGGGTTTTATTTTTTCAACAACATTTGAGCCTTGTCTAGCTGGTGTTGTTGCATTTTTATCAATAATACATTCTTCAAGGGAATTCCATTCTCCGCAATCAGGACATCTTCCTAGCCATCTTGGCTGAGAATATCCACATGAGCTACATTTGTAAATTATTGAACCTGACTTTTTAGACATCTAATTTCCTGTTATTTTTAAATTTTAAGTATGTTTGAGCGGTGGTTGCAATAAAAAAATATTGACAATTTAATTATCGGATAGTAAATTATTAAAAGCTTGTAAATAAGCTGATAAACTCTCTCCGATGATCACTTTTTTTTGTGGTCGGGTGGGGTTCTAGATAGCGTTGCTGTTTGGAACCCCATCTTTTTTTTTATTTATTTTGAGTTAGCACAGTTCCTGCTGGAATAGAATGTGTGACCCATGTGTTTCCACCAATAGTGCTACCGCGTCCTATTGTGGTTTCTCCGCCAAGTATTGTTGCTCCTGCGTAAATTGTTACATCGTCTTCAATTGTTGGGTGTCTTTTTTTGTTTTTTAGTTCTTTTTTTACGCTTAAAGCACCGAGTGTAACACCTTGGTAAATTTTTACATTGTTGCCAATAATTGTTGTTTCACCAATAACAATTCCTGTTCCGTGGTCAATAAAGAAAGATTCACCAATTTTTGCACCAGGATTTATATCAATTCCAGTTTTTCCGTGGATATATTCACTCATGATTCTTGGAATTATAGGAACTCCGTTTGTGTATAAAAAGTTGGCAATTCTATAAATTAATATTGCTTCAAGCCCAGGGTATGAAAGTATTATTTCTTCTTTGCTTTTTGCAGCTGGGTCCCCTTTGAAAACTGCTTCTACATCAAGAGTTATTTTTCTTTTTATTTCAGGAAGTTCTTCGAGTAAAGCTAATGAAGTGTGTTCAGCTAATTTAAAGCAATGGGAATTTTCTATATTGTTTGTGTTGCCGTTTTGAGTTGATACTGTGTAAACTAGTGCTTTTTGAATTTCTTTGGTTAATGTTGCAATGATGTTGTTTACTCTAGTTCCTGTTATATATCTAATATTTGTTGGGGAAATGTCTTCTTCAACTCGAAAACCTGGAAATATTAAACATTGCAAGTCTTGCAAGACAGTTATTACATTTTGTCTGTTAGGAAAATTTTCTGCTTCGCTTCTGTTGATTCCGCCGTATCTGTCATAAGAATCCAGAATTCCATCAATTAGCATATCAATGTTCAAAGTTTCCTCCTTAAAAACGCTTTATATTATCATATATATATGGAAAAAACTAGAATTTTTAATAAATTTATTTATCAGTTATTGACATAAAAGCAACAGTTAGTTATATTTTTAGAACGCAATGTTGTCTATTGTGAAGGGATGATATGCCCTTGTAGCTCAGCTGGTAGAGCGCAGCCATGGTAAGGCTGAGGTCTGCGGTTCAAGCCCGCACGGGGGCTATAAGAATTGAGTATAAGTTTTTTAGGAGTATAGATATGGCAAGCAAGAAAAAAGGTGCTGTTGAAATTATAGCTTTACAGTGTACTGAATGCAAACGTAAGAATTATACAACTTACAAAAACCGTAAAAACATTCAGGGAAAGCTTGAATTAAATAAGTATTGTCCTTTTGAACGCAAACATACTTTGCACAAAGAAACAAAAGCAAAATAATTATGTAATTTTACTGCTGAATAATTATTTGGCAGTTTAAATATTTAGGGCTGTAGTTCAGTTGGTAGAGCAGCGGTCTCCAAAACCGCCTGTCGCGGGTTCAAGTCCTGCCGGCCCTGTCTTTTTTTTATCAATTGGAGGAATTATGTCTAAAGTAGTACAATTTTTGCGTGAAAGTAAAGCTGAATTAAAGAAAGTTGTTTGGCCTTCACGTGATGATGTTGTGTCTTCTGTAAAAGTAGTAATAATCTCCACTATTATAATCGCAATCATTCTTGGATTACTTGATATTGGTTTCACACAATTATTCCGTTCAATAATGAAATAATCTAGAAGGAATTTATGGCAAAGAGTTGGTATATACTTCATACTTATACAGGTTATGAAGGAAAAATCGAACGAACTATAAAAGCTCTTCTTGAAAAAAAAGAGCTCGATTCATCTGTTGTAACTGATATTAAAGTTCCTGTCGAAGAAGTAGTGGAAGTAAAAGACGGTAAAAAACGCACTCGTAATGATAAGTTTTTACCAGGTTATATAATGATTGAACTTGATCTTCCTGATATTGGATGGAAAGCAACATGTTCAACAATCAGACGAATTCAAGGTGTTACAGGATTTGTTGGAACTAGTCCTAATGAACGCCCTCGTCCTATTTCTGCACAAGAAGCTAAAAATCTTCTTCAAAAATCTGGTGCAATCAAAGGTGAAAAAACTGTTCATATCAAACAGAATTATGCTGTTGGTGATCAAGTTAAAATTACTGATGGACCTTTTGCAACATTCAGTGGAAATATCGAAGAAGTTAATATTGAAAAAGATAAGTTGCGTGTTATTGTTCAGATTTTTGGTCGCGCAACTCCAGTTGAAGTTAGCTTGTTACAAGTAGAAAAAATTTAATTTGCACAAATCAGGGTCTGCGTTTGCCAACGCGGACATTACCTGTTTTTGGGAGAAGTATAGTCCGTCGGACATGAGTACTTCGTCAATACCAATATAGGAGAATAAAAATGGCATCAAAAAAGGTTTCGGCTGTAATTAAACTGCAGTGTCCTGCAGGAGCTGCGACTCCAGCCCCTCCAATTGGTCCTGCTCTTGGACCTCACGGTGTTTCTGCACCAAAATTCGTTCAAGAATTTAACGACAGAACAAAGAACATGGAAAAAGGACTTATAATTCCTGTTGTTCTTACTGTTTATCAGGACAAATCTTACACATTTATTCTTAAGACTCCTCCAGCAGCAGTTCTTATTAAGAAAGCTGCAAAAATTGAAAAAGGTTCTGGTAACCCACTTCGTGATAAGGTTGCTACTCTTTCAAAACAGGATCTTGAAGAAATCGCAAAAACAAAAATGCCAGATGTTAATGCAAATGACATTGAAGCAGCAAAGAAAATCATCGCTGGTACTGCACGCAGTATGGGCGTAGAGGTGGAGCAGTAATATGAAACATGGAAAGAAATATCGTGCATCCGCTGCAAAATACGATTTAACAAAAAAATACAATGTATCAACAGCATGTAAAATGGTTCAGGATATGAAACTTGCTAACTTCGACGAAACAGTTGAAGCTCACGTTTCACTTCGTCTTGATAAATCAACATCTGTTCGTGATACTCTTGTATTCCCAAATCAGTTCAGAGGCGAAAAGAAAGTATTGGTTTTCTGTAAAGAAGATCGCGTAAAAGAAGCTCTTGATGCTGGTGCTGCATTTGCAGGTTCAGATGAATACATTGAAAAAGTTAAGGGTGGTTGGCTTGATTTTGATATCGCTGTAGCTACACCTGATATGATGAAAGACGTTGGTCGTCTTGGTATGGTACTTGGTCGTAAAGGTCTTATGCCTAACCCTAAGACAGGAACTGTTACAGTTGACATTGCTAAAGCAATTGGTGAACTTAAAAAAGGTCGTACAGAATTCCGTGCTGACAAAGGTGGTGTAGTACACATTGCTGTTGGTAAGGTTTCTATGGATCCTGCTAAAGTTGCTGAAAACGTATCTGCATTAATTACAGAAGTAGAACGTAAAGCTCCTAATGGTGTTTCTGCTGGATTTATCCAGAGTGTTTCACTAAGCTCAACTATGGGCCCAGGTGTTTGGGTAGACATCAAGGAAGGTGAATAATTATGGCAATTAAAGCAAAGAAAATTCAACCTGCTAAAACAGCTGCAATTGAAGAAGCAAAAAAGACATTCGCTGAATATAATGACTTTATTTTTGCTGACTATCGCGGCATGACTGTAGAACAGATTACAAATCTTCGTGGAAAACTTCGCGAACACAATGCTGTTCTTAAAGTTGTAAAAAATAATTTTGCTCGTATCGCTTTTGAAGACATGAAAATTGAAAATGTAGCAGACTATCTTAAAGGTCCTACAGTAGTTGCAATGTCTAAAGAAGATTCAAACGTTGTTGCAAAAGTTCTTTTTGATTTTGCTAAAGATGCACCAGTTACTGTAAAAGGTGCTGTAGTTGATAAAGAAGTTCTTGATGCAGCAAAGATCGAAGCATTCTCAAAAGTTCCTGGAAGAAAAGAACTTATTTCTATGCTTATGTCTGCTATGAATGGCCCAGTTCGCCAGCTTGCAGCAACTATTAAAGCATACGCTGAAAAACTTGAAGCAAATGGTGGCGCTCCTGTTGAAGCAGCAGCACCAGCAGCAGAATCTGCTCCTGCAGAAGAAGCTCCAGCTTCAGAACCAGCTCCAGCAGCAGAAGCTCCTGCAGCTGAATAATTACTGTTGAATCAGTGAAACACGGTCAGGCTTCATAGCTGTCGACTGTCCGTGTATGATTCGTAGTTTTGCTCGTATGAGTGAATAACTGCGACACCAATTATGGTGAATATTTATATATTTTGGAGAAGACAATATGGCAGCAATCACAACAGATCAGATTTTAGATGCTATCGCTAGCATGACAGTTCTTGAATGTTCAGAACTTGTAAAAGCTATGGAAGAAAAATTCGGTGTAACTGCAGCAGTAGCTGTAGCAGCAGCACCTGCAGCAGGTGGAGCAGCAGCAGCTGAAGAACAGACAGAATTTACTGTTACACTTGATAGTTTCGACGCAGCTAAAAAAATCCCAGTTATCAAGGCAGTTCGTGAAATTACTGGTCTTGGTCTTGGTGAAGCAAAAGCTCTTGTTGAAGGCGCACCAAAAGAACTTAAAGCTGGTGTAAGCAAAGCTGATGCAGATGCTATGATCGCTAAGATTACAGAAGCTGGTGGAAAAGCTAGCAAAAAATAATTAGTCATCTAGTTATTTAAAATTTTTTAATGGAGGTAGCCTAAAAATTTGATTATTTTTAGGTTATCTCTTTACTTCTTTTAAACGAAATTTATTATTTTTTACCACCCGGGTAAAAAAGTCAGCTGTTTCTGTGCTGTACAGAGTTTACTGTATGTAGCAGATTCTGTGCTGAAACCTACAAATAGGGGGATCTGATGTTCGCTAAGACTCGAACAATCAATCGTCAATATGTCGGGAAGAATATTCAAAACTTCATGGAAGTTCCCGATTTAATTTCCATTCAGACATCATCATATGAAAGTTTCCTTCAGGCAGAAAGAATGAAGAGAGGTGAACCTTTGGAAAATCAGGGTTTGCAAGAAGTATTTACTTCTACATTCCCAATTGATAGTCCAAATGGCGACATGTCTCTTGAATTTGAATACTATGAACTAGATTATGATAATATCAAATTCTCTGAATTAGAATGTAAGAAAAAAGGACTGACTTATTCTGTTCCTTTGAAAGCAAGAATTAATTTGACTTTCTTAAATGATGGTCACATTATTCAGAAAGATATATACATGGGTGACATTCCACTTATGACTGACCGTGGTACATTTATTATCAACGGTGCAGAGCGTGTAGTTGTTTCCCAGATTCATCGTTCTCCTGGTGTAATTTTCTGCCATGACAAAGGTGTTTATTCTAGCCGTATCATTCCTTACCGTGGATCTTGGTTGGAATTTGAAATTGACCAGAAAAAAGAATTAATTTTTGCAAAAATTGACCGCAAAAAGAAAATTCTTGGAACAATATTCTTGCGTGCTTTAGGATACAATACTCGCGAAGAAATTATTCGCTGTTTCTATGTAACAGAAGATGTTGCTGTAAAAGACGAAACTGAAATTCGTGAAAGTCTTGTTGATAGAGTTCTTGCAAGTGCAGTAATTATTAAAGATGAAAATGGTGAAGAAAAACGTTTGTTTAATGCAGGTGTTAGACTTCATCCTCATGATATTGATGAACTTATAGCAAACAATATTTCTGAAATTTGTGTTATTAAGTTTGATACTCGCCAGAATCCTGGAAATAAAGATGAAAATAATGATTCTCTTGATTCTCAGATGATTATTAATTGTTTTGAACGTGAAGAAGTGCGTTTCGTAAAAGAAGGTTCAATTGATAATGAACCAACAAAAGAAGATGCACTTGCTGCTGTTTATTCAATTCTTATGCCTGGTGAACCTATCACTGTTGAAGCTGCAGAAAAAGATCTTCATTCAATGTTCTTCTCTGAAAGACGCTATGATTTAGGTCGTGTTGGTCGCTATAAATTAAATAAAAAATTCGACTATAAAGAAGATGTTCAAGATTTTACACTTATAAATGATGACATCATTTGCACAATGAAAAATCTTATTAAGGTTTATATTGGTGATGACCAGATTGATGATATTGATCACCTTGGAAATCGTCGTATTCGTTGTGTTGGAGAACTTCTTACAAATCAGTTGAAAACTGCGTTCAGTAGAATGGAACGCATTGTAAAAGAACGCATGAGTCTTAAAGAAACTGAAACAATGAAACCTCAGGATTTAGTTTCTATTAAGCCTATCGTTGCTGCAATTCGTGAATTCTACGGTTCAAGCCAACTTTCACAGTTCATGGATCAGGTAAACCCTCTTTCTGAACTTACACATAAACGCCGTCTTAACGCTCTTGGTCCAGGTGGTCTTTCTCGTGATCGCGCTGGTTTCGAAGTTCGTGATGTTCACTATTCTCATTATGGTCGTATGTGTCCTATTGAAACTCCTGAAGGTCCAAACATTGGTCTTATTGTTTCTTTGGCTATTTATACACAAATTAATGATTATGGATTCCTTGAAGCTCCTTACCGCAAAATTGAAGATGGTAAAGCTACAGATGAAATCAAATATTTGTCTGCTATTGATGAAGATAGATATTATATTGGACAGGTTGTAGAAGGAATGACAGAAGATGGTCAGTTCCCAACAGATATGATTTCTTGTCGTAATCATGGAAACTATAACCAGAGAAGTCCAAAAGATGTTCAGTATATGGATGTTTCTCCTCGTCAGGTAATTTCTGTATCTGCATCTTTGATTCCATTCCTAGAACATGACGATGCTAACCGTGCATTGATGGGTTGTAACATGCAACGCCAGGCTGTTCCTTTGTTGTTCCCAGAACCTCCACATGTTGGTACAGGTATGGAACGCAAATGTGCTTACGATTCTGGTGTTCTTATTAAAGCAAAACATGATGGTGAAGTTGTATTTGTATCTAGTGAATATATTAAGATTCGTCCTGATAATTCAGCTGATGGAAATGAAGATGTTTATGCTTTGTTGAAATATCAGCGTACAAATAACGATACATGTAATCACCAGCGTCCTACTGTTGAAGTTGGTCAGAAAGTTAAGAAAGGTGATGTTCTTGCTGATGGTCCAGCTACATTCAATGGTGAATTAGCACTTGGTCGTAATATTCTTGTTGGATTCGTTCCATGGAATGGTTATAACTACGAAGACGCTATTTTGATTTCACAGCGTGTTGTTCGTGAAGATATGTATACTTCTATTCATATTAAAGAATTCCAAGTAGAAATTCGCGAAACAAAATTAGGACCAGAAAAGATTACTCGTGATATTCCTAATACAGCAGAAAAAGCTCTTGATAATCTTGATGCTGAAGGAATTATTCGCGTTGGTGCAAAAGTTCGTTCTGGTGACATTCTTGTTGGAAAAGTTACTCCAAAGAGTGAAACAGAAACAACTCCAGAATTTAAATTGTTAAATTCTATCTTTGGTGAAAAAGCTAAAGAAGTTCGTGATTCTTCATTGCGTGTTCCTCACGGAATTGAAGGTGTTGTTATCGATGTTCAGCGTATGAAGCGTCTTGAAGGCGATGACTTAAGTCCTGGTGTTGATGAAATAGTAAAAGTTCTTATTGCTAACAAGCGTAAATTACGCGAAGGTGATAAGATGGCTGGTCGTCACGGAAATAAGGGTATTGTTGCTCGTATTCTTCCTATTGAAGACATGCCATATCTTGAAGATGGTACTCCACTTGATGTTTGTTTGAACCCACTTGGTGTTCCTTCTCGTATGAATATTGGTCAGATTATGGAATCAGAACTTGGTGTTGCAGGTAAATACTTGAACCAGTTCTTTGAAGCTCCTGTTTTCCAGTCTCCTTCACAGGAACAAATTGCTGAAAAACTTGCTGAAGCAGGTCTTTCAACAGATTGTAAACAGATTGTTCATGATGGTAGAACTGGTGAACCTTTTGTTAATCCAATTTTCGTTGGTGTAATTTACTTTATGAAGTTGCATCACCTTGTTGATGATAAAATGCACGCACGTTCAACAGGTCCTTACTCACTTGTTACTCAGCAGCCTCTTGGAGGTAAAGCTCAGTTTGGTGGTCAGCGTCTTGGAGAAATGGAAGTTTGGGCTCTTGAAGCTTATGGTGCTGCAAATACACTTCAGGAAATGATGACAATTAAATCTGATGATATGAATGGTCGTTCAAAGATTTATGAATCTATCGTAAAAGGTGATCCTTCATCTCCAGCTGGAGTTCCTGAATCATTCAACGTTCTTGTACAAGAACTTCGTGGTTTGGCATTGGATTTTACAATTTATGATGATAAGGGTAAACAAATTGCTCTTACAGAACGTGATCAGGAATTGATTGATAAAGCAGCTTCTGGTTTTGATAAGGAGAACACAAATGCGTGATATTCAAGATTTTGCAAGCTTAAAAATTAAATTGGCTTCACCAGATACTATTCGTTCATGGTCATATGGTGAAGTAAAAAAACCTGAAACAATTAACTATCGTACACTACGCCCAGAGAAAGACGGTTTGTTCTGTGAAAGAATTTTCGGAACAACTAAAGAATGGGAATGTTATTGTGGGAAATTTAAATCTATTCGTTACAAGGGTGTTATTTGTGACCGTTGTGGAGTAGAAGTTACACACTTTAAAGTTCGCCGTGAAAGAACTGGTCATATTGAATTGGCTGCTCCAGTTAGCCATATTTGGTATTATCGTTCAGTTCCAAGCCGCATGGGATT
>JAEIGA010019879.1_pt1 | contig 10235 bp, 11 predicted proteins | sample 9270691 | NCBI WGS metagenome assembly JAEIGA01 (sample SAMN17057246, study PRJNA624740) | gut metagenome | biome: biome; isolation source: fecal sample | host: Bos grunniens | place: China: Xizang | collected 2019
GTCTGTTGCCAAACAAGTGTTGGCCGATATGGTCACCAAAGGCATTGACCTTGCTCTTGCCGGATTGAAGAAACTCGGCGAGGCCATGAGCGATGCTGTTCTTGATTCTGCTCACTTTGCAGACGATATGCTCACGCTGTCCGTTCAGACAGGATTGTCTACGCAGACATTACAAGAGCTTGCCTACATGGCATCGTTCGTTGATGTCGATATGGACACCATGCTCAGCTCTATGGGTAAGTTAGAGCTTGCGATGTTCAAGGCACAAGACGGAACAGGCGATGCCGCTGATGCCCTGAATGAGTTGGGTGTCAGTTACAAACTTGGCAATGGCGAATTAAGAGACTATGAAAAGGTCTTCTGGGATGTCATTGGTGCATTGGGGCAAGTCGAAAGCCCTCTTGAAGCCGACAGACTTGCGAACGAGTTATTCGGCAAATCCTTCAAGGATCTGAAACCGTTAATCGCTCAGGGCAAGGACGGAATCAACAAGTTTAAAAAAGAGGCCCACGAGATGGGAGCGGTCGTTGATGACGAAGGACTAGAAGCCCTCGGAAATATGAACGACAGCTTTGACAGACTTGACCAGTCGTCACAGGCCCTTGGAAGGCAATTAGGCGTTGCTCTTTCTCCCGCCATTACTGCACTTGCTGACCAGCTGATCGCAATGACACAAGACCCAGTTTGGCAAGAGGTCTTTGAGCAATTAGGCACTACACTTGAAAATCTGCTTCCGACCATCAATTCCATCTCCGAGCTTCTTTCTCCAATTATGGAAGCCCTGAGTCCTATATTAGATATTATCACCGAGGTTCTTGAGGTTCTGTCTCCTGTCATCTCAACGTTATTAGAACCTATCGCAGAAATCATCGGAATTCTTTTAGATCCGATCGCCCAGTTGGTCGATGCACTCCTTCCGGCATTGGTTGCGTGTGTCGATGCATTGAGTGCGGTTCTTGGGCCTGTCGGGGATTTACTCAGCACCACCATTGAATTGGTCATGCCTCTGATCGATTCCATCATGCCTTTAATTACGGAGTCCATCACAGGGCTTGCGGAAGAGATTGAGACAGGTTTAGGCTCTGCCATTACTGGTTTTAATCAGCTGATGCAAGGTGACTTTACAGGGGCTGTTGAAACATGGGGCGATGGTCTCAAAGATATGTGGGATCTCGTATCTAAATTTGCTTCCAAGGTCGGGCCAGTCTTCAAAACGATGTTTGAGAAATTAAAATCGTACACATCCGATTGGGGAACGAAATTAGTTGATGGATTTACCGATGCTTTTGATTCAGCCAAACAGTTGGTCGAGGATGGGCTAGCCGCCATTAAAAGTTTCTTCTCTAAGTTAGAGTTGAAACTTCCTCACATCGATCTTCCGCATTTCAGCTTAACAGGTTCGTTTTCTCTGAATCCTCCGTCAGTTCCTTCGCTGAGCATATCGTGGTACGCCAAAGCCATGCAGAACGGTATGATTCTGGATAATCCCACGATATTCGGAGCGATGAACGGCAGATTGTTAGGCGGTGGAGAAGCGGGAGCAGAAGTAGTCGCTGGTTTAGGTTCGTTGATGGGCATGATTCAAAACGCAGTCAACAATGCATCGACCACTAATTTCGGCGGCGTGAATATCGTCATCAATGCCAAAGACCAGTCTCCCAGAGAGATCGCCAGAGAGGTTGACTCCATCCTTAGCGAGAAGTACTTAAGAAAGGTTGCTGTTCAAAGATGAATCCAAGCCAACACTACTTTGAATTTAACGGCAGAAAATCGACAGACTTCAGAATCTGGATCAGCGGAGACGGAACGTTTGCAGGAGCCGAGCCAGATATTGAGTCGATCGAGATTCCCGGTCGCAATGGTTCATTGACCTTATGGAATGGCAGATATAGAAACGTTTCTGTTTATTACAGATGCTTTATACCGAAGTATTTTGCCAACCAATTTCCAATCTTTAGAAACTGGCTTCTTCACGATCCTGGCTATCACAAATTGACGGACACATATAGAAGTACGTTCTTCAGACAAGGGAGAATCCTGAGCGGCCTTGATATCTCTTCTATCGAATGGAAAGACGATACTGGATCTTTCACAGTAAGGTTTGATTGTATGCCTCAGCAGTTCTCTGATCTGGGGGACACGTTCCAAGAAATATATGATTCTGGTGACTTTATAAGAGACGTAGATCCTTGGGGTGCGGCAAACGACACCAAACCAATCATCGCAACAAGAGGTTACGGAAAGGTCACCATCGATTACGGCGATGACCACGAGAATCCAATTTCCTTCACGATCGCTCAGAACAGTTTCACATATGACCTGTACACAGATTGCGAATTGGAAAACTGTTACGCAAACGCCACAACGATGATCAATAGAAATTCCTATCTCACGCTAGACGACGGCAAGTTCCCGATTTTAATGGGAAACGCTAAGAATACCATCACGTTTGACAACACCTTCTCAAAAGTCAGAGTAAAGCCGAGGTGGTTCAGGTTATGAGGCCACGATTATTTGAAGCAAATGCCACAGTTTTCACGACACAGGGCAGAGGAGCGGTTGAATGCGTCTCTTGTCGTGTTGAACAGCAGATCAATGGCATCTTTGAATTGGAATGCGAAGTTCCTGTTGACGGTTACCTTTACGATGAAATTGCGGTATCTAAGATTTTAGTTGCTCCGGCAGAGAAAAACGGAACACCACAGGCGTTCAGAATTTACAGGATATCAAAACCAATCAATCAGATTGTAACGGTAAACGCTGAACACATTTCTTATCAATTAAGCTATATCCCTGTGTTGCCTTTTGCCGCATCAAACCTAAGTGATGCTCTGACTAAAATCAGCACGTACGCAGCAGAGAGTTGCCCGTTCACCTTTTCAACGAACAAAACCTATACTTCACCTTGGACATCTCCCGCTGTCCCTACATCAGCCAGAGCGATCCTGATGGGCGCACAGGGTTCTTTGCTTCAGCAATATAAAGGCGAATATCGGTTTGATAATTGGACGGTTTCACTCAGGGACAACCTTGGAACGGACAACGGCGTAAGAGTCTCGTATGGTAAAAATATGGTGGATCTTCTTCAGGAGGAATCCATACAGAACACATACACAGGCATCTGCCCTTACTATAAGTCAGACGATTACCTTTTGACTTTACCAGAAAAGGTTTTGCATTCTGCGGCGGCTTCCAATTATCCCTTCCAGAGAACACTTCCTGTTGATCTTTCCGCAAAGTTTACGGATGCTCCCACAGAACAGGAGCTGAGGGATGCCGGCAATGCCTACATGACGGCGAACAACATTGGCATTCCTAAAGTTTGTTTGGAAGTTTCCTTCATCCAATTATCTGACACTCAGGAATACAAGGACAAGCTGATCGAGTCTGTGAGCTTGGGTGATACAGTTCATGTTGACTTTGAAAAACTTGGAGTCAGCGCAACAGCTGAAGTCGTTCATACTGTTTACGATGTCTTGGCTGAGAGATTTGAAATCATCACAGTTGGAAGCAACAAATCCACATTCTCTGGCGTTGTTGCGAAACAGCAAGAAGAGATAGACGAGCAAGCATCCAAGGGACGAAAGAAAGTAAGGATTTATGACAATAACGGTTCTTTACTTCTTGGGATAGATCCTGACACAGATAAAATCAAACTAGGAACATCTGCCACCGTTTCCGGCGGTGTTGGATTTAAAACAGCTGGCGACATCATATCAGAACACGGAAACGCCAACACAAGAGCGGCTGTTATTGCCAAACGTACTGACACAGGCGCAGAAGCACAATTATTAGTCGGAACAGGCGGAACGAATCACGGCATTTATTCCGGCTCAATGAGTAAATGGCTCTTGTGGGCAGATGGGACAGATGTTTGGTCTACCCTTTCGGTCAAAAACCTTTTGGCATCTCCCTTGTCTTCTGGTAACCAAACATTAACAGGCGGTCAGAAATATCGCTTCTTGTTGGTGAGCGGAGTTGGGGCTTCTGGAGATCCGACAGTCTCAACCTTGATTCCTGTTTCTTCATTAACATCGTCAAACCAAGCCTTCCAGATAAATGACGAAGCAAACTTCATTTCGTTCTATCTGAAGACGAGCGGTTCCAATAATGTAGTAATAACATACAAGGCCAGATCTTCCACAGGCCAGATCAATAGTGTTTATGGGGTAGCTTAAAATGAGCGAAGTAATTCTAGTGGCTTTAATCTCAGGGGGCATTAGCCTCGTGGGGACAATCATCACGGTTCTTGCAACAATGCACAAGACCACAAGTTCAATCGAACAGTCATTTAAGGTCGCTCAGGCTGTCACCGATACCAAGATTGCCGAGTTAACACGAGAAGTGAGAGAACACAACCACTTTGCTCAACGTATTCCGGCAATCGAAGAACATTTATCCCAACAGGACAAAAGAATTGATGCAATTGACAGGAGAACAGCATGAACATTACGAATGTCGATTTATCGAATTGCAATCAGCTTAAGTACACTAACTCTCTTTACCAGTACGACTACGGTCAGTATTTGAAAATTACAGGAATTGAGCTGCCGTACACCTTCCAAGCGCATTTCTGCAATGTCGGAGACATGGTTACCAAGACCATGATTGGACAGAACAATCAAGTCCAGATCCCTGACGAATATCTTCAGAATCCCTCGGATATTTTGTGTTTTATCTACTTACACGAGGGCCAGGATGACGGCGAAACAGAGTATAAGATTTTCATTCCTGTCATCGCTCGGCAGTCCATTTCTAATGAAGAACCGACTCCTCAACAGCAAAGCGAAATCGACTTACTGATTGCCGCATTAAATGACGGAGTAGGACAAGCCGAAGCCGAAGCCCAAAAAATCGAGGATATGTCTGTCTCCGCAGAAACTCTTCCTGAAGGCTCTTCCGCATCCGTAGAAAAAACCATCGAAGACGAAGTAGTCCATCTTACCTTTGGTATCCCTACTGGCGCAACAGGCGCACAGGGCGAAAAAGGTGACAAAGGTGATAAAGGAGACCAAGGCATCCAAGGCCCTCAAGGAGAAAAAGGTGACCAAGGTGTCCAAGGCTCTCAAGGCGAAAAAGGCGACCAAGGAATCCAAGGTGTCCAAGGCGAAAAGGGTGACAAGGGAGACAAAGGAGACAAAGGCGACAAAGGTGATAAAGGAGATAAAGGCGACAAAGGCGACCAAGGTGACCCCTCTCCTGTCTCAAGTGTCAATGGAAAAATCGGCGATGTCGTCCTTACCGCAAACGATATCTACAACGGCGCAAAGAGTGTAGCGGAATGTCTGGAAGAAAAAGCTGGCATACTAGAAGACACCGTATCAGGAAGCATAGTAACCTTCACTCCCGATAAAACCATTGAGAATATTAAGGGCGTACAAGTAGAGATTAACCCAGTACAAGATTTACATGGATATGATAATCCGTGGCCAAGTGGGGGTGGGAAGAATAAGATTCCTATGGTTCTTGCGACCATCAAAGAAGCCAACACAAGCGGAACATGGAGCGGAGATAAATATACTGTTAATGGCGTTTCGTTCGATGTAAAAACAAATGCATCTGGAGCGGTAGACAGCATAGTAGTAAGCGGAACGGCTTCTGCAAATGCTTTTTTGTATCTTAATAAGACAAGCGAGCAATATCTCACCGCAGGGGTCGCTTATACTTTGAATGGTTGCCCGTCAGGTGGCGGTAATAGCAGTTATCGCTTACAGATATCGGACGAAATTACCACAACGGCTGTGGATAGCGGTTCTGGGACAACCTTTACGCCAGATGCGACATTTATATCCAATGGATACAGGGTAGGAATCAGAATTGCAAGCGGTTATCAAGCAAGCAACCTAACATTTAAACCAATGATCCGTCTTTCCTCAGTCTCAGATGCTACATTTTCTCCCTACTCCAACATCTGTCCCATATCAGGATGGGAGGAGTGTAATATCCATGTCGCAGATAACGAAAATCCTCATGTAGTAGATAATGTTGTCACCATCTCCTTAGGACAGACGGTGTATGGGGGAGTGTTGGATGTGACAAATGGGGAGTTGACGGTGGATAGGGCGATGGTGGAGCTTGAAGACCTCGACTGGAGCGACAGCACTTCCACCAGATACATCTCCAAAACTGTGTCTGGCATGGTTCCTGTACCGTCTCCTACAACTCTGCCTGACGTGATAGCGGAACAGTACAGGGTGGTGAAATGGTCGGACGGACTTGCAAACAACCATGACGGCATAGCGGTGTCGAATGACAACAATGCTCGGCTGTACCTTTACAAAGATGCAGACACGCAATCTCCGACAGGGAAAATCGTTTACGCTCTCGCCACTCCCCTCTCCATCTCCCTCACTCCTCAGCAAATCACTTCCCTTAAATCCCTCACCACCATGTACGCAGATACAGGCAACATCTCAGTCGATTACGCCGCTGATTTGAAGACCTATATTCTCAACGCTATATCAAATGCATTATAAGGAGGATACCATGACCATCTACGAATTATATCAAAACGCCATCTCTCTCCATAACTACAAGTTAGAAGAGATGGAAGCAAAAATCGAAGAAATGTACGCCTACGGAAGAATCACGGCAGAGGAACGTTTATCCTTGATTCAGCAAGCCGAAGCCAATTCTCAAGACCTTTCAAATGAGGATGTCATTGCCAAACTTGCGGATTTGGAAGCCAGAGTCGTTAGGTTGGAAACTGCGGATTATGCGGTATGGGTGAGTGGGTACATCACCAAAAAGAATGAAGTAGTCAAATTCGACTGGAATAAAGATGGTGTCTTAGACCTTCTGAAGTACATGGGTGGAAGACAGACTACTTCTTTGAGTCCCGGCAAAATCGATGGGTGGTTTGTGGTCGATTCTCAAGAGAACATTCTTGGGTCGTACTATAACGGAGAATTTACACCTGTGGAGGTTACAAATGAAGAATAAAACCTATGACATACTTAAGTATATTGCTCAGGTAGTCCTTCCGGCATTAGGTACTTTGTATTTCGCTTTAGCGGGCATCTGGGGATTCCCTTATGGAGAGGCGATTGTTGGCACAATCACAGCGGTAGACACGTTCCTTGGGGTTCTCCTTGGGATCTCGTCGAAGAAATATTATGAGAGGATTGACGATGAGCAACAGTAACCTTATCTCCATGACAATGCTGTCGCCTTTTTATAATGAGCGAGGAAATCGGAAAATATTGAAGATAACTCCTCATCATGCTGCGGCGGTCAATGTGTCTCTTGAAGCGATGGGCAATGTGTTCCGCACAAGGGAATGTTCTGCTAATTATGGAATAGATTCTGAAGGAAGAATCGGAATGTATGTTCCTGAAGACAAACGAGCATGGACATCTTCTTCAGCTGATAATGACTATCAAGCAGTAACGATTGAGATTGCAAACAGTAAGGGTAATCCTAACTGGGAAATCTCAGACAAGGCGTGGGATTCTCTTGTTAAGCTATGCGTTGACATCTGCCAGAGAAACGGAATCGAGAAGCTGAATTATACTGGCGATAAAAACGGAAACTTGACAAGACACAATATGTTCATCGCCACAGCTTGCCCAGGTCCTTACCTTCAGAAAAGATTCCCAGAGTTAGCCAAAGAAGTCAACAAGAGACTCGGTTCTTCATCTTCTGATCCTGTTGTTACTCCGATTCCTACTATCTACCGTGTTCAGGTGGGTGCTTATTCCAAGAAGGAAAACGCCATCAAGATCAAAGACAAACTTGTGAAGGATGGGTATTCTACTTTCTTGGTGGAGACCGATGGTCTTTATAAAGTTCAAGTCGGCGCTTACACCGTAGAAAATAACGCCAAGAAGATGGAAGCCGAGTTAAAGTCAAAAGGTTATCAGACTTATATCACTTCCAAAACAGGCACAGTAATTGACCGCACCATAAGAGTCGGTGCAAGAGTAAGAATTAAAGACGGAGCAAAAACCTATTATGGTGGGAATTTAGCTTCGTTTGTTTATGATAGGACTTACGAAGTGTCCCAGTTGGTCGGAGACAGAGCCGTAGTGGTTTACGGTAATGTAGTGGTCGCCGCCATCAATAAGGACGACTTAATCCGAGTTTAACGCTTTTTCGTTTCATGCCTCCTTTCTCGCAGAAGAGCCTCCCAGACGTGGGAGGCTTTTTTGCGTTTCTTACGGATTATTTACGGAGTGATGAGTTTTCCTCGATAATACCGTAATGTATTCACTTCGTGGTAGAAGACTATTATCAAATGTTTCCGTGTGGTTTCCTTTGTTTAATAGGGTTTGCGGTGTATCACGAATTCAGAAAAACCGTAAATTTTCAACTTTTTCTTACGGATTTTTTACGGATTTTTCCAACATCGAAGCGATGTCATCGTCATGGTCTTTGTATAGGTGAGCGTATGTGTTGAGCGTGATGCCGATCGAGGCATGACCGAGCCTTCTGGATATGTCAGCGACATTGACACCTTGAGAAATCAGGTATGAAGCGTGAGAATGCCTGAAGTCGTGAATCCTTATGTGATGCAGACCAGACAATCTTTCTGCTTTGTCGTGGACTCGTTTGAAATAACAGGTCGACACAGGGAACAACGGCTGATGCGGATAGTTGGGAAGTGTGGCGATGTAGTCATCCAATTCTTTTCTCAGGAATTCCGGCACGGCTATGGTACGAATGGAAGATTGTGTTTTTGGTGTCGTGATCTCGCCTCGTGGATCTATTGACTTGTAAACGTGGATTCTGTCTTTCACATCACTTGCATCCAGAGCCATCGCCTCGCCTTTTCTGAGACCTGTGAAGTAAAGCAAATCAAAGAACACAAGGCTCATCGGTTCCAAGTACTGTCTGAATTTCTGGTACTCTTCGAGCGTATAGATTTTATATTCCCTCTTTGTGGTGGTCATGTGAATGGTGATCTGGTCTTTCGGGAGCTTGCATTTTTCCGCTCCGAATTTATAGATCCTTGCCATCACCGAACAATAAGACTTTTTCGTGTTCTGGCTTATGCCGACATTGGAAAGATGTTTTTTCAGCAAGTCTTCATCGAATGCCGATAGAGGCATATCCAATATTCCATCAAATGCCGTCAATGCCGAGATCACGGCTATTTTTGAATTTTCCTTGAAATCCTTAAACTTTTCATATTTGTAAAGCTCTGCAACAGTTCGAAATGTTGTTTTGTCATCGAATCGTTTCGTTTGCAAAAACTCTCGTTCTGCTTGCAGAGCTTCTTTTTTTGTTAAGAAGCCTTGTTTGTGCTTCTGCTTTTTAGATCCATCGAAATCAACATAATTGCAGAGGTATTCCCAACGGATTCCTTTTTTGGTTTGGTATTTATAGGCGGTCATGATCTAACTCCTTTGCTTCTTTCGAGTTCGGAATTCAAAACCATAAGGACAAGCGATTTGCCGTGGTCGTCAAGTTCCATGAACATGGCTGCCACAGCCTGAGCCTCTCTGGAGATGTCTTTGGTAATACCTTTGGTGAATCTGTCTTCAAGAAGATCGGCGACATCGATTTTGAGATAATCTGCCAGCATTTTCACCTTGGACATTTTGGGGACTCTTGCGCCAGTACACCAATTAGACATCGTTGAAGACGGAATGCCTAGGTCTACCATAACGTCCTTTTGCGTCAGCCCTCGTGCCTGTAACCAATAGTTCAAGTTGATGCAAAAATTCTTTGAATAATCCATTTTCGTGCCCTCTCTTTCTTTGTGATTGAATTATAGCACACAAAAACTCGCAAAAACTCCCCTAAAAGTGTAATTTTCTCGCAAAATGACTTGAAATTCCCCAAATTGGGGATTATAATAAGAAGTGTCAAGGGACAAGTTCCCAAAAATCGAGATGGAGAAAGGAGGAAAATGAGAGAATACATGACCGTGAAGGATCTGGCCAAGTTCGGTCTGACTCAGTATCAGGCAAGCAAGGCGATCCGGCAAGCAAACAAGGAATTGAAGGAGCAAGGGAAACTGACCTTTAAGGGGAAGGCTCCATCGTACAAGGTGAAGGAGGTGATCGGGCTTGAAGATCACGATTGACATTGACTTGTCAGAAGAAGAGGAGGCGATTCTTGAATTCACAGGCCAGAGCTTCGAGAGCTTTGCCGATCTGGCGATCCAAGAGGCATTAGAGCAGCTTGTGAGCGAAAACGAAGACGAGTATCGGGAACATCTCAGAGAAAAATCATTCTGGGAAGAGGAAAACAAAGAAAGAGAAAGGTGGTATCGAAGAAGTGTCAGCTGA
>JAEIGA010019880.1_pt1 | contig 10235 bp, 9 predicted proteins | sample 9270691 | NCBI WGS metagenome assembly JAEIGA01 (sample SAMN17057246, study PRJNA624740) | gut metagenome | biome: biome; isolation source: fecal sample | host: Bos grunniens | place: China: Xizang | collected 2019
AATACATTGAGATATTTTGAATTCAACTCATACAGTAGATTTAGCAAAAACACTTGATATACTGTACAATCTTGAATTCAATCACATGGAAGCTAAAATCACAGACAGCAAAATTTTTAAAACTTCCAGTTTTACTGTAATGCCACCTGGAAGCTAAAAAAAAGCCCATTTAATAGTTGCCTTCGTCAACTATTAAATGAGCTGGTTATTTAGGATATACACTCTGCCCTCATATTATACTTGTTCAATTTCTAGCTAAATCTTCTTTACTTATTCAATACCACTTATATCACTTTTCTCTATATGCTGTTCCAGCTGTTGCGATGTGATATACTGATATTGGTGCTGATTTTGGAATTGCCATTATCTGCACTGCTTCTATAGTTTCATCGTAACCTAGGGAACCTACCTTTTCGGCATTCTTTGCCCAGGCTGACCATCCGAACCTCTTAGTTCTTACTCTGTAGTAGATGTCGTAATATGACTTAAGGGTTCCTGTACCTGTAAGTCTAACCATTAAAGCTTCTATTCCCTTTCCTTGACCGAATGTACCTGAGATGTCTCCGTCATATCTCCAATGTCCCCATCCATCATTCTGGACATATGTTTTGTATGTAACTCTATCTTCATCGCCGCCACCTACAAGTTTTATGCTAATAGCCTCCAGGCGCTTGGATTTGCCAATGGTTCCTGCCACTGCTCCGTTGGAAACCCAACTCATCCAGCCATAGCTTTGAACATGAGTTGAATAGATCAGCCTCGGAAGAGTATTTTTGTTGTAATAAGCATATTTGTCGGAGGCATCAAAAACGCCGCCCATGCTTGTTGGTTTATCAGAAATACAATAAGCATTCTTAGCTTTAACGACGATTTGGATTGCTTCTAATCTCAATGCGTAATTTGAAGTACCTGCAGCTTCGCCATTCTTTGCCCAGCCAAGCCAGCCAAACTTCTCAGCCTGAACTCGATAATAAATGTCAAAGTAGTCTCCTATATCTCCTGCGAGATTGATTTGAATAGCTTCTAAACGAAGAGATTTTCCTACTGTTCCTGAAATAGCACCATCCTTAACCCAAGACTGCCAGCCCTGTTTTTGGACATGTGTTCTGTAATTAACACTGCCACTTAATCCTCCATCGTTGGAGACCTTTATGATAATAGCTTCTAAACGAAGAGATTTTCCCACAGTTCCTGAAGTAGTTCCATTGGTTACATATGAAGATTCCCAACCTATCTTCTGAATCTGGGTTTTGTAAGATACCGTACAATTAACAGAACCAACTTTGGCATAGGCAAATGTACCGGTGAGATCATTTGTAATTCTTTCACCGGCAGCGTTTACAGCATATAGGGTGTATGCATAAGAACCGTTAGTCAGTGAATTGTTGGCAGCAAAGCTGTACATATCAATACTGGTACTCTTACGAAATATAGTGAAGTCCCCTAGTGTAAAATAATAACCATCGGCACCTTCTACGTTGCTCCACACAAGTGTATGACCATTCACCTTTGCGCTCATGTCCGAGAGCACAATGTCAGTTTCCCCACCATCTAAATCTGTACTCGTATCATCACTTTCTTTACTGCCTGTGACTTCACCAACTTCTCCGTCACTTGCCACATCTGCATAAATTGTCGTTATCTGCAAAGAAGTAACCGCCATAATTATGGCGATTACTCCTGCAAGTTTTTTATATTTAAAAAACATATTTTAAACTCCATTTGTAGTTCTTATTTCTTATAATAAGCTGTTCCACCGGTTGTTATGCCGTAAATACTTGTTGGTAATTCTTTTCTAACAAGTTTAATCTGGATTGCTTCAAGTCGGTAGCCATATCCGGATGTTCCGGCAACCCCATCATTTTTTGTCCATCCAAGCCAGCCAAATTTCTCTGCCTGAACTCTATAATATATATCATAGGCCCCTTCTATATATCCATTCAGTTTAATCTGAATGGCCTCAAGTCGCTTAGCCTTACCTACTGTACCTGACGTTGCTCCATCACTTACATAATCCTGCCAGCCGTAGGTTTGGACATGTGTTCTATAAGATACATAGTTAACTCCTGATACCCCTGTAAGTTTGATTTCAATGGCCTCAAGACGTTTGGCTTTTCCCACTGTTCCTGAAGTAGCTCCATTAGAAACCCAATTCTGCCAACCATAAGATTGAACCTGAGTTCTGTAGGTTACACCTGCCAAAGTATTTTTATTATAAAATTCCATCTTATCTGTATCTTTTATACCACAACAATTAACAGGCGGATATGCCATACCAAAATAATCCTTTGGGACAACCTTAATCTGGATTGCTTCCAATCTAAGACCAAAGCCTGCGGTTCCCGCTGATTGTCCATCTCTTGCCCAGCCCATCCAGCCTATTTTCTCAGCTTGAACTCTGTAATACACAGAGAAATTCTCTGCCAAAATGCCGGTAAGTCTGATTTGTATAGCTTCCAGTCTCAATGATTTGCCCACTGTACCTGACAAGGCACCATTTTTTACCCAATTGTGCCATCCTTCTTTTTGTACATGGGTTCGATACTCAATATCGCCTGATAAATATCCATCATTTTCTACAGATATTTTTATAGCTTCCAGCCTCTTGGCCTTACCTACCGTCCCTGATACATTTCCATCCTCAACCATGGCCTGCCATCCGTATGTCTGAACTTGAGTCTGATACTTAACGGTACAATTAACCGAACCGGATTTTATATAAGTATATGATAATGCAGCTACACTGGAAATTATATTATTACTACTATCACATGCATATAAAACAAGCGGATATGTGGCATTTGGAAGGCCTGCCGTTTCACATATGCTATACAAATTGAATGCATATTCTCCGGTATAAATGTCATCACCTATCTCAAGACAATAATGATCTGCCCCACTTACACTTGAATAAATAAGCTGATGATTACTGTTAATATATGCAGTTATCTCAGGAAGACTTTTCGAAAATGTCGCATTTATAACAACGTCTGCAGCCGGCATGATAAATTTATACCCACCATCAAATTTTGTAAGCGTAACATTCCCCCCCATACCGTAATGAGCTTCTATATTCTCAAGAACATATCCTTCATATGCTGTTATATAAAGTGCAACTTCATCCCCTTCTTCTGTTGCACTCATCGGACAAACTACAGCACCATTTTCCGTCGGATTAATATAGATGTTGTATAACGGATTTCCAATCAAATCATTTACCGGTGTAATATTCGGAGCATCCGCAAATACATTCACAGTCATCATGAATATCAGCATTATGCAGGACACTACCACTGATAATAAACTTCTCTTTTTCATAGGCAAAATCTCCTTTCCACCTCTCAAAAAAACATCAATGTTTTCGCTTTTTTTTGTGCTTATGAAGAATATAAAATATTTTCAAGGAAGTAAATGTAGTTCTTAAGAAACCCAGCACTGAAAAAAACGCTACTCCCAACATTGCTATACCAAATACAGTGGGTTTATTTTCATCAGTAAACAATATCTTTTCATTAACAACTTCTTCGTCTTTAGTCTGTAATATCTTAATCATACATTTCCTCCACACAAAACCTTTATTATATTATATCAAATATTATGCCCTATTGCGTAGGCTCTTTTTAAAATATCTGCCTGAGATTTTATCTCTCCCGGGGCATTTACACCACCGCCATTAAACACCCCTTTAAATTTGGCTTCTTTAAAGCATTTAACCCATCCGTTAATACCGGAAGCTGCACGCTGATACACATCCTCACCCTCTTCGGCAGATGTAGTTAACAGGTATACTTCTCTGAACCTATAATCCTGAACATAAAGGGGATTGCACCTGTCTAGAAATGTCTTGAGCTGGCCGCTCATACCGTTATAATAAATAGGAGAAACGAAAATCAACACATCGGCCTCCTTGACCTGCTCAATCATTCTATCCATATCGTCAAGAATCACACATTGTCTGGTCTTTTGACAGGCCAAACATCCTTTACAAAATCTTAAATCTTTATTTTTAAGGCTGATTATGTTCACATCGTGTCCAGCCACTTTGGCGCCTCGAAATGCTTCCTCAGCCATTTTATCTGAATTACTGTTACTACGCAGACTTGATGATATAATCAAAACTTTCTTACTCATGTTATCAAATCCTTCCTCATATAATTCTAAACCTATAATTAAATAATATGCCATATAAGGAAAAAGTACAATTTGTTTTTGACAGTTTCAAGCCGTTTTCCTAAAACACCATAAAAAACACAAAAGCTGCAACCCGAAGGTCACAGCTTCTATGTTACGTTAACTATAATTAATAAAAGGATTAGAGAGAAAAAATTAGGAGAAAACCTATATTTGTTTCCTGCTATGTCCATATAATAATTTTCCAAAGTGATATTTATGTGAACTAAATTTGAAAACAATTTGGAGAATTTGTGGCTATTCTATGGATTTGTACTGGTATACTAAAGTTACTACATCTTGTTCGAATAATATATTATATTATTATTCAGTTCTTATCTTTACTTTTTTTCCTGAGAATGCTATCCCAAATTTAATGATATCCGCTACACCCTCCTCACGCATTTCTGTGTCATACCCTTTCTCATTGATCTGATCAAGAGCCTCTGCAGATAAGACATCCAGTTCCTCATCACTCAGATTTTTATCCCATTTTAATTCCATGATCATCCCCGGGTATTTATTTTCCCTCGGAAACAAGCTTATATCATATCGTCCGTCGCCGGACTCTCTGTTTGACCTGATCCGATACTGATTATCCATCAAAGCGATAAGCCCGAGAACCAGACCATGATAAAACCCCTCCGCACCGGCATCATAGAAGCTGATGCTCTTCTTTAAGTATTCTCCGATTCCGTCCTGCAGTTTCTTTGTATCCTGCGAAAAAAGACTCTCAGCGATTTTATTGGCTGTAGCTCGCCCCATTGCACCGATCTGCATCAGATGCGACAGGATCTCACTCTTATATACTACAGCTATCTCGCGGTTCGGTATCGAAACCTCACACAGCCATGCTCCATCGCCTTGAAGTTTCTTCCTTGGTGTCTTCAGATATCCGGCTACCAGAAGCAGACTATATATATTCGCAGGATCTTCTGCAAGCGATCTGTACACCACGTTCTGATCGATCCTGGCAATAACACGTTCGCCCTGAAGAAGAGAATACAGTTTCTCAGTGATATCATCCGTTGCCACCTTCAGTACATCTTCCAGTACCTCGTTCTTTCCGGTATTCACCCAGTATGCCTGCGGCAGGCATCCTCTTGACAAGTAATTGATCACTGACCACGGGTTATAAATTTCCTTGTTCCCGAAGAAATATCCATCATACCAGTTACGAAGTTCTTCCTCCTTATCGGATGCTCCATAATAAGCAAGCATTTCTCTCACTTCTGATTCAGTGAATCCAAAGAAACCATCGTACTCCTCGTCCATTACCGAATTAACCGTAAGATTGTTCAGACCACTGAATATGCTCTCCTGCGCTATCCTTAATATACCGGTTAGGAATCCATATGACAGGTTACTGTTGTCCTTGAATGCTCCGGAAAAAAAGTTCCTCATGAATCCGATTATCTCATCATAGAATTCCTTCGAATACCCTTCCTGGATCGGAGTATCATACTCATCAATAATGATGATCGGGGCTTTTTTGTAATGAGCTGCAAGCATTTTGGAAAGCCTTTGAAGAGAAGCCGAAAGCTCTACTTCATTCGCCTGTCCATTTAATACTTTCTCAAAATAGTCTTTCTCATACTTTTCGAGTTTATCACTGTTTTGCAGTTCAGAATGTCTTCCGAATTCTTCCTGCAACAGCCCTGAGATCTTTGCAAACGTTGCTTCCCAGGAATCATATTTGACATCTTTAAATGTAAGAAATATCACAGGATACTTCCCCTGATGCTTTCTGTACTCATCCCCGCACTTCCAGATCTCTTTGTCGGTAAAATACCTGCTTGTATCTTCATCGGATATTTCAAAGAAAACCCGAAGCATATCCATGTTCAGGGTCTTTCCGAAACGTCTTGGTCTTGTAAATAATGAGACAAAAGCTTTGCGATCAAGAAACTCTTTGATCAGGAGTGTCTTGTCCACATAATAGTATTCTGACTGTGCACGGATATAATCCGATATTCCTACCGGAAGTGGTTTTTTTTCATTCTCTACTCCCGACTTGATATATCGTCCTGTAACGATACGCTTATCAGCCGGACGCTTTGCATCATCCGGTATCTGCCATCTTTTACCCACCTTAAAAGCTCCGGGAATCATACCTTCCTTGCAGAATTCCGTCACTCTACGCTCTGATATTCCCCATATCACAGCCATTTGCTTGCAAGATTTCATATGAACATACCTCCCTTTGCATCTATTATTTCCTACAGTATAAACATTATTCGGAAGGATGTCAATTTGCATTTGATATCCTTCCGAATATATTTCCGAACAAAATCATCTTTATTTGGTTGTTCTAAAATCTCACACGTTAAACGCCCAAATCGGAAGAATATCAGCTTTTCAATCGGGCAGGGGTAGCCCCAACACAGGAGGAATATTGATTTCAATACATCTCCCCTTGCGGGGAGAATCATGCTAACTTTTCATCATTGAATGTGTTAGCTTCATTTCAATACATCTCCCCATGCGGGGAGAATCCACATGACACAGCCGTGTATAGGTCGTAGTCACATTTCAATACATCTCCCCTTGCGGGGAGAATCGCCATTCTTGTATCTCTTTACCTCGATGTATTTGATTTCAATACATCTCCCCTTGCGGGGAGAATCATATTCTGTCATTACAAGTGTATCACCAGTTAATTTCAATACATCTCCCCTTGCGGGGAGAATCATAGTCTTTCATTGTCTTATCAAGTATAAAAATTTCAATACATCTCCCCTTGCGGGGAGAATCCGCAAAAATTACCGATATATAACAACAATATAATATATATATTGTGATTTTTTCACAAAATATTGATTATATTGTTATATTAATTATAAAAATTTATACATTTCAACCAGAAAAAAGCTTCTCAGCAAATAGTATATTTATGTGAAGAAATGGTTAGATTAAAAAAAATATGTACTATCTTTAAATATTTCAATTTTTTCATTTTTACCAATAACATCTATTTGATTTTTTCTTTTAGAATTACCTAGATTATATATCCTAATAGAATCCTTATCATTTTCTATTACCCTTTGAATTTCATCTTTTAAAAGTGCTAATTCTTCTCTATTTATTTGCAATTCAAAAACCGAATTTTGAACACGAATTCCATAATTCTCACATATTTTAGCAACTTTTCTAAGTCTTTTTTCTCCTCCCTTAGATAATTCTATATCATAAGCTAATACTACAAACATATTATCTCCATTCAATTGGTGGATACTCTTCAATATCTCCTCTTATGTATTCTGCTATGAGTTGAGCTTGTACATATGGCACAACTTTTATCTCCATCTTTTTTTATACAAAGGATGTACTATTTCTGTTTTTTTATACTCTTCCCATCTATTGAGAAACTTACTTACACTTTTATCTTTAAATCTAATACCTCCCTCATCTTCAACAAAATCTTTACTTGTAATCTTTTTTAAATTTATCTCAGATATTAAAAATCTATCTACAATACATGATCTAAATTCCTCGGCCAAATCACAAGCCAACGAATGCCTGCCTGATCTCAATGAGTGTAAGTATCCGAACTCGGCATCTATACCTGCAGTTTCTATAGCTGATACACAATTGCTCATTAATAACGTATATAATAATGATAGTGCTGCGTTGCAATTGTTCTCTGGAGGTCTTTTACTTCTTCTTATGAAGCACATGCTCTCCTCTTTTGTTTTCAGCATATTATCAAACACACTAAAGTACAAATCTGCTATTTTCCCTTCTATCCCTCTAACACTATTAACATTATCTTGGTTTGGTATTTTGTTTATCATATCTAATATTTGATTACTTATTTTTTCTAATACCTTATTGTTTTCTACACTTGCATTCTTCTTACTTCTTAGTATTGTATACCTACTATTTATGGCCTTACCTAAAACAATATTTTTAACGAAGTCAATCTCCCTTTTCGTATCTTTCATTAAGTATTGTTTTTGTCTCAGCAAAACATTTCCATTTTTTTCTCCACAAAAAGACCCATAATAGTTTCCATATGTTGAAATATAACTAAGCAATATATTTTTTTTACAGCAATACCCCATCAAATATGTCGATATGGTTGTGTTTCCAAATATAACTATTTGTTCTATTCCTATAGCAGGTATTCGAACTTTCTCTTCATCTTTCAACTCAAAAACAAGAGCATCATTTTGACAATGAATATAATATCCATCATTTAGCACATATATAGTTTTGTTAACTCGTCTCATAATATCGTTCTTTTATATCTTTCATATATTTTTTAATAATTCTGTTCCTAGGATTACATACATCATACACTGAACATTTATGACATCTTTTCATATATTTAGGTTCAATTAATCTTGCTGTTTTTAATTCCTGTTTAATGTCATTTATTTTTGCAATTGTCTCTTTTCTTTGCTTTTCATCAAAAATCACTCTATATCTTTCTTTTGAATCGGTATAATAAATATATCCTTCCTCTATATGACAATCATACATTTCCTCTATACATATCACTTGTGCAATAAGCTGTAAATTATACTCTTTTTCATTTCTTGTATGCCCATGTTTATATTCTATCGGTATTACTTTATATTTATTATTTAGAAAAGGAATGTATACTCCATTCTCTGAATATAAAAATTCAACACAATCGCACTTTCCATACAAATCATATTTTTTTGAATATACCTCTAAAGAAAACACTTGAACATAATCTTTTCTTTTTTCTGTTCTTTGTCTATCTACATTTTTATGATTGATAATACCTTCAACCATATATATATTACTACCTGTATAATTTTCAATTACTTTTAAATAAAATCTTCTTGGACAATACGTATATTCTTCAATCCACGATATTAGTATTTGATTATTTTCGTTCTCCATTAATATTTTCTTATCCTAGTCTAATACTAACCAATCATTATCTAATGTACCCCACTGTATTTCTTGAAAAGGACCTGTTTTAAATCCGACTTCAACTCCTTTTGGTAATTTCGAAATATGAAATTTTGCATCATAATCACGTCTTGAACGTGGATAATCTACGTTTTCTTTCTTATTAATTTCTAATAATTCAAAGAGAGTTAACGATGATGCACATCCCAACATCGCTTCTCTTTTGTTATTTTCTGAATTATTTTCATCTTGTGTTCCGACATGCTTAAAAATTATAACAGGACTTAATACTGACATACCCATTTTTGAAGATGATATATCATTTTGATACATTTGCGTGACTCCTTCGATAAGCAATCTCAAATCTTCCTCATCAAAACCTGATATATTTGCCAGATTTGCTGATACTGTTGCCTTAAAAATATACATACCATATGGAATATATTTTTTATTACCCATAGTTCTTTTCTTATCTGCCGGTTTTTCTTTATCAATTTTATCATATTCTTCAACAGATTTAAGTTTATCCCCATCCGTATAACTATTTCTTGTAATAGTTATCTCCTCAATATTTATAGGATTAATAGACGTTGACATTGCAACCTGAACTGGTCCTCTAACTTGACCACCATTAAGTCCCGTTGTGAGTACTGCTCCGAAGGTTCTTACATCCCAGTATTTTTCATTTAGTTTCGCAGTCGTTTCTGGAACCTTTGGATTTCCTTTTGATATCTGTTCCTTAGTAAATTCTTTTACCCCATTCGCTTCCAACGCTGCTCTACATATTTCCCTATTAATGCTTGCACCATCTTTAAATAATATCTGATAATTTGGATCATCACCCTTTATCTGTTCAACAACTCTTCTGATTCTAGCTTTAAAACTAACATCAGATATTACTCCTAATCCAGTTTCTAAATCTGATCTAGGTCTATTATCCATATCCGGATCCCCATTGGGATTGCAATTCTCTGCTTGTACTATTGCCATTATTTCATATCTGTTTTCTATCATTTTTTTATCCTCCATTTTTAATTGGTAGTGTCAAAAGACACCCCTTTTTTTCTATATATTTCTTTTATTTCAAAGGGGTTTGCACAAAAAAAAGTGACTACCCCCTAAATAACCAGTATAATTGAATCAACGACAAAACAATCATCCGTATAGAAAGGTAGTCA
>JAEIGA010019881.1_pt1 | contig 10235 bp, 9 predicted proteins | sample 9270691 | NCBI WGS metagenome assembly JAEIGA01 (sample SAMN17057246, study PRJNA624740) | gut metagenome | biome: biome; isolation source: fecal sample | host: Bos grunniens | place: China: Xizang | collected 2019
TAATAATGTCGTCCGCCATAACCGGGCCCGCGGTGCGCTTTTCAATACTCCCAAACGCATCGAGTGTGTCGGCAATCTTTTTGAACGCGTTTCCGGCAGCGCCATCCTCATAGCGGGAGATGCGCAGGGATGGTACGAGTCTGGAGCCTGCAAAGAAGTCGTCATCTCAAAGAATGTTTTCAGAGACAATCTGACGAGCGCATATCAGTTTACGGACGCGATTATTTCGATATGGCCGGAAGTGCGCGATTTACAGAATCAGAAAGTTCGCTATCATAGTGGAATTGTCATTGAGGATAATATTTTTGAGACTTTTGAAGTTCCTTTATTATATGCGAAGTCTGTTAATGGCTTAGTATGGCGGAATAATAAGGTGGAGCGTAATACTAATTATGCTAAACGCGGCGGCAAACCGTTTATTCTTAATTATTGCGACGATGTGAAAATCGACGGGCGGTGATTTGTTTTATATCACCGCCGGATGTCTTCATTTTTTCGCTTAGGCTGGGCCTTGCCGACAGTTTTCCGTTTTCAGGCTAAAGGTGAATTGCGGTAGTTGGATGCGTTTGGTATACTATTTCCACTATGAAAAGAATTATATTGTTTTTGCTCACGAATATCGCAATGGTGATCACATTGACCATTGTTGCACATATAGCATGTGCGTTTCTCGGCACCACTGTAGCTGATTTGATAGGCGACGAGTGGGCTCATTTGGCTATTTTCGCGTTCGTATTCGGCATGCTTGGCGCGACGATTTCGCTTTTGATCTCAAAGCCGATGGCCAAGTTCGCCTGCGGAGCTACCGTCATAGACGGGTCTGAAGGTCCTGCTGAGCGCTGGCTCGTCGATACGGTGGCGGAGCTTGCGCGCCGTGCAAACATCAAGACTCCGGAAGTCGCCATTTACAAGGGTGCCGCCAACGCTTTCGCCACAGGCGCATTTAAAAACAGCGCTCTTGTCGCCGTTTCGACCGATATAATGCGACAGATGACGAAGGAAGAGCTGAGAGCCGTCCTTGGACATGAGATCAGCCATGTCTCCAACGGCGATATGGTAACGCTTACGCTTGTGCAGGGGATTCTCAACGCGTTTGTCATCTTTTTTTCCCGTATGCTCGCGCGCGTTCTCTCTTCCAACGGCGAGAACCGCCGTTCTTCCGGCGGGATGTACTTCATGCTGGTTATCGTCTTTGATATAGTTCTTGGAATATTGGCGTCGCTGATCGTTTTTGCATATTCCCGCCGCCGTGAATATGCGGCGGACGCAGGTTCGGCTAAGCTTTTGGGTACGCCGTCTTCGATGATAGCCGCGCTTAAGCGTCTTGGCAATCTTCAGCCCGGAACGCTTCCGGATTCGTTGAAGGCCATGGGTATCGCAGAAGGAAAACGCACTTCACTTTTTTCGACGCATCCTTCGCTTGACGATCGTATCGAGGCGCTTAATAATTTTTATTTGAGCTAAATTTTATCTCCCTAAGATGAATTCAGAAATACTTGCAAGAATGGAGGGCGAAGTCGGTGCTTCGTCCCGTCAGATTTCGGCTGTTGAAAAACTTCTGGGCGAAGGCAATACGGTTCCCTTTATCGCCCGTTACCGCAAGGAAATGCACGGTAACCTTGATGAAGTCGCCATCGGTAAGATTCAGGAACGTTTGACTTATTATACTGAACTTGAATCGCGTAAAGAAACGATACTGAAATCTATCGCGGATCAGGAAAAATTGACTCCCGAACTAGAGAAGAAAATCCGGGAATGCTATCAGAAGTCGGCGCTGGAGGATCTCTACCAGCCTTACAAGCCCAAGCGCCGTACCCGCGCTCAGGTTGCGAAGGAGAAAGGTTTTGAGCCTCTGGCCGACTCTATTTGGAGCGGAGACGAGGCGGCGGCGCTTGCCGCGTCAGAGGACGATCTTCAGTTCGCGCGCGACATCATCGCCGAGCGGGTCGCCGATATGGCCAACGTGCGCGGCTATGTCCGCCAGCTTTTCGCCACAAAGTCGGTCGTAAAAAGTGAGGTTGCCTCCCCCAAGCCGACGGAGCCGACAAAGTTTGAGCAGTATTATGAATTTTCAGAGTCGATCTCGACTATCCCTTCACACCGTTATCTCGCTATACGTCGCGGTCAAAAGGAGGGCGTTCTCTGGGTCAAACTTGAACTTGATAAGGAGTTGGCGCTAGAGGGGATCATGGATCTTGTATCCAATGAGGCGTCCGGCGTCGGCCGTCGCGGCGTATGCGAGCGTCAAATAACGCTGGCCGCCGAAGACGCTTACAAGCGGCTTTTGGCACCGTCTTGTGAAGTGGATGTCACCGTTGATAAAAAGATGGAGGCTGATCGCGCGGCGGTCGAGGTGTTCGCCGAGAATCTCCGGCATCTTCTTCTTGCGGCTCCCTTGGGCGAGAAGGCCGTTTTAGCGATCGACCCCGGCATCCGTACGGGTTGCAAGGTCGCGATGATGGATTCGACAGGCAAGTATCTCGGCAAGACCGTGATATATCCCCAGCAGAATCCGCAGGAGGCCGCCAAGGCCGTTGCGATGATCGTCAACAAGTATCGCCCGGAGGCTGTCGCCGTCGGCAACGGAACGGCAGGTCGCGAAACCGAGACGTTCGTTCGTCAGACTTTAAAGAAACTGCATGATCAGCATCCTGAAATTCCTACACCCATGGTCGTCAGCGTCAGCGAATCGGGGGCGTCGGTTTATTCCGCGAGCGAAATAGCGCGTAAAGAATTCCCCGATCTTGATCTTACGGTAAGAGGCGCGATTTCAATCGGGCGCAGACTTCAGGATCCTCTGGCTGAATTAGTCAAGATTGATCCCAAGGCGATCGGTGTAGGCCAATATCAGCATGATGTCCATCAGCCGCTTTTAAGTTCGAAGCTGGATGAGGTTGTCGTCAGCTGCGTGAACGGCGTCGGAGTTGAGCTTAATACGGCCTCAGCGCCGCTTCTGGAGCGCGTTTCGGGCGTCGGCGCGTCGCTCGCCAAGGCGATTGTGGAGTGGCGCAACGAGAACGGAAAGTTCACGAGCCGCGAAGATTTAAAGAAGGTAAAGGGCCTAGGCTCCAAGGCGTTTGAACAGTGCGCGGGATTCTTAAGGATTCGCGGCGCTGAAAATCCCTTGGATTCATCGGCAGTTCACCCTGAAAGATATGAACTCGTCAATAAGATGGCGGTTGACATGGGCGTCGGCCTTGGTGAACTCGTCGGCAATCAGTCCCTCGCGTCGAAAATCAATATCCGCAATTACATCACCAATGAAGTCGGCGAGCCGACGCTGAAGGATATTGTTTCCGAATTGGCCAAGCCGGGGCGCGATCCGCGCGCAGTGTTCGAGCCGCCTAAATTCCGTGACGATGTCACAAAAATTGACGATGTTCGCGAGGGAATGAAACTGGAGGGAGTTGTCACGAATGTAACGGCGTTTGGCGCGTTCGTTGATATCGGCGTTCATCAGGACGGTCTTGTACATCTTTCTGAACTGAGCGATAATTTCGTTTCCGATCCCGCCAGCGTCGTTAAGGCCGGAGACCGTCTTCAGGTCACGGTCATAGGTGTCGATCTGGCGCGTCAGCGCATTTCGCTTTCGGCGAAAACCAATCCGACTGTCGGCGCAGCCCAAATCAGAGGCGGCGCCGTCGTTTCCCGGGAACCTCGAAAAGCGCGAACCTCGTTCGCTCCGAGTTCGGGAGCCGGATTCAGCTGCAATCCCTTCGCTAATCTGTGAGAATACAATCGGTCGGTTTCCCTTTTTTGCCTTTATCCGAATCTTCAGCCATACACCTGAAAATATTCGAAGGAATCAGGTTGACTATCTCAATACGGATTGGGTATACTGTTTTTATGACTTTTGGAGGTTTAATTTTTTAATCCTATTGGGATTATAGAATGACGCCGCCAACTGCAACATAAAACATTCATCGATTCGTGAGCGCGACGAGCGAATGGGATGATAACGCAAAAATATAACTTAGGAGTTAAATATATGAAGAATAAAAATGAAGTCGGTAGCGGTAAGATTCTTTTTTCGATTTTTGCGGGCTTTTGCTGTGCGGTTATGTCGTTGACCTCTGTTGCCCAAGGCGCTCCAAAGGCCGAGGGTGACAAGCCGGGCGTCAAGGCAGAAGAGGGAGCTTCGAGACCTTCCGCGGAGGCTCGTCAGCAGCGTCAGCGCATGCGTCGCGAGGGAATGAACAGCGTTCGCAGACCGGCGACGTTCATTATAGACGAGAAGACCACGAGCGAGCAGATCGAGGCGTTTAAAAAGGATGTATGCGCAAAAATCGATGAGGCCGCCAAGGCTTATGCCGCTCAGGAGGGCGAGAAGAAAACCCCAAAGAGCGTTACGCTTTTCATCAATGACCGCAGAGCTTTCCCGCGTGAAGGGATGCGCGAGGGCGGTATGCGTCGTGGTTCCCGCGATGGTATGCGCCGCGGTCCTCGCGAAGGCGGTGATCGCGGCCCGCGTGAAGGCGGCGACCGCGGTCCTCGCAAGGGCGGTGACCGTGCCGCCGAGTCCGCCGAGGCGAAGAAATAATTTTAAAACAGAAATATAACGAAAGGATTGTTTAGAATGAAAATTCTGGTAACCGGCGGCGCCGGCTTTATCGGCAGCCACACCGTTGTTGAGCTTTTGAACGCCGGGCATGATGTAGTTGTTGTCGATAATCTCTGCAACAGCTCGAAGAAGTCGCTCGCCCGCGTCAAAAAGATCACCGGCAAGGATGTAACTTTTTACAAAATCGACATCCGCGACGAGAAGAAGCTCAACGCGATGCTCGACAAGGAGGCGCCGTTCCAGGCGACGATCCATTTCGCCGCGCTCAAGGCCGTCGGCGAATCGACGAAGATTCCGCTCAAGTACTACAACAATAATCTCGGCGGAACATTCACGCTTTTGAAGTGCCTCGCAGACCACAACTGCAAGAACATCGTATTCTCGAGCTCGGCTACCGTTTACGGCGATCCCGCCTCGGTGCCGATCCGCGAAGACTTCCCGACTCCCGGCTGCACGAACGCCTACGGCTGGACGAAGCTTATGATGGAGCAGGTTTTCAAGGATGTCCAGAAGGCCGATCCCGAGTGGAACGTCATTCTTCTTCGCTACTTCAACCCGATCGGCGCCCATAAGTCCGGTCTTATCGGCGAGGATCCGGCGGGCATTCCGAACAACCTCCTTCCGTTCGTCGCTCAGGTCGCCATCGGCCGCCGCGAAGAACTCAGCGTTTTCGGAAACGACTATCCGACTCCCGACGGTACGGGCGTCAGAGACTACATCCACGTCGTCGATCTCGCCATCGGCCACCTGAAGGCCATCGAGAAGATCGAGAAGGAGCCCAAGCTTGGACTTAAGGTTTACAACCTCGGTACGGGCAACGGCTATTCCGTTCTTCAGATCGTCAAGGCGTTCGAGAAGGCTTCCAAGAAGCCCGTTCCCTACAAGATCTGCCCGCGCCGTCCCGGCGATATCGCCGAGTGCTGGGCCGATCCCTCGCTCGCCGCCGCGGAACTCGGCTGGAAGGCCGAACGCGGCATCGAAGAGATGTGCAAGGACGCATGGCGCTGGCAGAAGAAGAACCCCTACGGGTTCAACAAGCCCAAAAAGGCCTGAAGAGTACATATAAAAAAAGCGGCGAAAATAAGTGACGGCGCTTGATTATATTCTGAACGGATTGGAAGCCGAGCTGCAGCTTGAACGCGAGCTCGGTGTCCGTTTTGTAGAATGTGACAGAAGCGTGCTCGAGCCCGTCGCCGCCGAGCCTCCGCCACGCGCGGAGGTTAAGGCGAGCGAACCCGCCGGTGCGAGAGCGGTATCGGCGGTAATTCCCGAAAAAGCGCCGATTCCGTCCCCTACGAACGATGCGGGAATTGTCGCTGAGGTGGCGCCGCGCGGGACGGGAATGCGTTTTGATTTTGTCTTCCTTCACGAGAAGCCGCTTTCTCCGAAGGGCGCGGAGATGATTTCAAAAATCACCGCCGCGCTGAAGACTACGGACGAGTTGGCCCCCGTGGTGGATTCTTCACCGTTGCCCGAGGCGAGGATATATGTCGTTCTCGGCTCGCTCGCTCTCAGGAAGTGGTTTCCCGAAATAAAGGCCGCTCCGGGAATGTGGGTCAAGACGCGCGGCGGAAGCGATGTCCTCGTGACGTATTCGCCCGAGTATATTTTAAGATTTGGAACTGTTACGCCCGCCGTCGAGAAAATAAAAAAAGACATGTGGGTTTCACTTAAGGCCGTCGCTCAGAGGGCGGCCCAGATAAGATAAAGGACTTGTTTATGCTGAACGAAAAATGCGAGATACTTGTTCATGATGAGCTTGCCGCCGGTTACCGGCTTTTGGTCGTCAAGGCTCCTGAAATGGCGCCGCAGCTCGTGCCGGGCCAGTTCGTTCACGTGAAGGTTCCCGCTCTCGAGAAGAGCGCTTTGAGGCGGCCTTTCTCCGTATTCAACGCCGAGGACGGCAAGGTTTATATTCTTTACAAGACCGTCGGACGGGGAACCGCCGCGCTCAATGCGGCTAAAGTCGGCGAGACGCTTGAAATAATAGGTCCCCTCGGACACGGCTTCCCCGTAAAGTGCGACGGGGCGGCATTGCTTGTCGGTGGCGGCTATGGAGTCGCTCCGCTTTATTTCCTCGCCAAGCGCCTAATCGCTTCGGGTTGGAAGGGGCGGCTCGCGGTTTTTGTCGGCGGGCGTACCAAAACCGATCTTCTGGCCGTCGAGGAATTCAGGTCGCTCGGCGTAGAACTTCATCTCGCGACAAACGACGGCAGCGAAGGCGTTAAAGGCCTAGTGACCGATCCGCTCGACGACGAAATTATAAAAATCCGCGAGGCTGGCGGAAAATTTGAACTTTTCGCGTGTGGCCCCGATCCGATGCTCAAGGCGGTTGCGTTAAGAGCTACAGGCACGAAGTCGAAAGGCTGGATTTCGATGGATCGCCACATGATCTGCGGAGTCGGCGCGTGTTACGCATGTATTCAGAAAACCGTTCGCGGCAATTCGCGCTGCTGCGTCGAGGGTCCCGTCTTCGCGGCGGAGGATCTTGTTTGGGAATGATGTCGCGGCAGAACTGCAAGGGAGCGAAAATTATGATAGATACAAAAGTCAATCTCGGCGGCTTTGAAATGGCAACTCCGCTCACGACGGCGAGCGGGACGTTCGGTTACGGAAGCGAATACGTCGGGGCTGTCGATTACTCCAAGCTCGGCGCCGTTACCGCAAAAGGTATCCGCGTCGACGCATGGCCAGGCAATCCCATGCCACGTCACTGTGAAGTTCCGGGCGGACTCGTGAACGCGATCGGTCTTCAGGGTACGGGCGTTAAGCGTTTTCTCGACATTACCGTTCCGTGGTATGCCGACTCGGTTGGAGAGGCCGTCGGCGGCAAGGCTCCGCCGATGATAGTCAACATCTGGGGCGGAAGCGTCGACGAATACGCTGAAGTCGCACGTAGGCTCAATGAATACGCTCTTGCCAATCCCGGCTCTCCGGTCGCGGCGCTCGAATGCAACGTGAGTTGTCCCAACGTAAAGGCGGGAGGCCATACGTTCGGCCAGGATCCCGCCGTTCTCAACGGGCTTGTCGCAGAGGTGAGAAAAGCGACGACGCTCCCTCTTATCGTGAAGCTCGCTCCGAACGTTCCAGACATTCGTCCCTACGTCAAGGCGTGCGAGGACGGGGGAGCCGATGCGCTCGCTCTCATAAACACGATTCCCGCGATGGTCATCGACATTGAGAAGCGTAGGCCAGTTCTCGCCAACCGCACGGGCGGGCTTTCGGGCCGCGGAATCCATCCTGCCGCAGTGAAGGTCGTCTACGATGCGTACAGGGCGACTAAACTTCCTATTCTCGCGATGGGCGGAGTTTACGAGGCGAAAGACGCGATCGAGTTCATGCTCGCCGGAGCGACGGCGGTCGCGCTCGGTACCGTACTTTTTACCGATCCCGGTGCCGTGAGCGACGTTTACGACGGGATGGTTTCCTACTGCGAGCGTCACGGGTTTAAATCGATGTCCGAACTGACGGGCGCGCTGGAGGGTTAAATGTCGAAGTTGACGCTTTATATCCTGCGCGAGTTTATCGTTCCGCTTTTTTACTGTCTCGTCGGGTTTTTGGGGATTTACATTCTTTTTGAACTGTTTGGGTCGTTTTCGCGTCTTGCCGATTCGAATCTTTCGTTAAAGGAATGCGTCCTTTATTTCGGCGGTTATCTCTCGCCGTTCTTCCATTATCTAGCGTCGGCCGCGATGATGCTGGCGACGCTGTACACGATGTGGAATTTCTGCCGTTATTCCGAACTTACCGCGATGCGCGCCAGCGGCATAAGTCTGCTTGCCGTGGTAAAACCGCTACTTTTGGCGGGAGGTATTATGGCGCTGTTCATTCTTTGGGTGAGCGAATCGTATATGCCAGAATACGGTCAGTGGGCGAAACAGTTAAAGACAGAGCGCTTTGGTGCCAAAAAGAAAGCCAACGGCAATATATTTTTGTTCAGCAATACGCGCGATAAGCGCAAGTGGACGATAGGAAACAGCGAAAACAGGGAGTACTCCGAGCTGACGAACGTGTCGGTCGATCAAGAGAACCCCAACGGCACTACCAAGTTCAATATCACGGCCGATAAAGCTTCGTATCTCGACGGCGAGTGGTGGTTTTTCAATCCGAGGATTCAATATTATCAGCACGGTCGGCAGGTCAAGTCTCCTACTCCGGACATTGACGGGTTGACATTGCGTTCGTTCCCCGGGTTTAAGGAAACACCCGATGATATCCGCACCCAGCAGAGTAATCCTAAATTTCTGTCGGTCAAAGGCAAATTGGATTATATCAGGAAAAACGCTAATTTGGAGGAAGATCAGAAAAAAGAGTATGCGTATGACGCATGGGCTCAGGTGGCCGCTCCGTTGTCCTGCATTGTAGTGATGCTGTTTTCGATTCCTGCGGGGATAACGTCTGGTCGTCAGTCCGTTTTTAAAGGCATTCTCGGTTCTATCGGAATGTTCTTTGCGTTTCACGGTTTTTCTATTGTGTGCATGGTGCTCGTGAGATGCGGATATCTCGCCCCGATTCCCGCGGCCTTCCTGCCCGTTGCGGTGTTTTTAAGCGTTGGAATATTCTTTTTCCATAATACGCTTGAGGCGACATTGCGCATTTTGGCCGTCTATCTCGTACTCTTTGCGTTTTACGTCGTGGCAGCTCAGCTTCTTGTCTCAAAATGCGGTCTTGGATTTACGCTTGCGCACCTTCTCGCGTTCCCGCTTCCGCTGACTGCGGCGGTTGTGTGCACATCAAAGTTGCGTTTCAGAGGGTGAAGCCGGTAGATGTCATTTTTGAGGACGACGATATAGTCGTCGTGGATAAGCCGGCAGGGATGATCGTTCATTCCGCTCCGGGGCACGCCGGAAATTCGCTCGCGGATTATCTTGCGAAGACGAGGCCGGGAATGTACGGCTGCGGCAGCCGAGAGCGTCCCGGCGTCGTTCATCGGCTTGATATCGGCACCAGCGGAGTTATGGTTTTCGCGAAAACGCCCCGGGCCTACCGTGCGCTTCGCGAAGCGTTCGAGTCTCACGAACGCATCCGAAAGACGTATCTCGCCGTTCTGCACGGAGCTCCGAAGACGAGGACAGGGCGGATCGAAAACACGATCGGCCGGAAGCCGTGGGATTCGAAGCGCATGGCCGTCGATGTTCCTGACGGAAAAAGGGCGGTAAGCGAGTGGACTGTTCTCGCTAAAAAAATGGGCGTCTCGCTGGTGGAGTTTATGATCGAAACCGGGCGTACGCATCAGATTCGCGTTCATGCAGCCCATCTGGGTTGTCCGATAGTGGGAGATGAGCTTTACGGCGATTCCGTTAAAGACAGAAGACTGCGTGTAAAGCCCGCGCGCATTCTGCTTCATGCCGTTGAGATTTCCTTCTCTCATCCAGTCAGCAGGAAAGTCGTCACATTTGCTTCTCCGCCTCCTGCCGATATAATTTATTCCGTATGATTTTCGGCGCTTTTTCTCTGCATCCGGCGCGTTCCTTTTGCTCTAGTATGCGGAAGTAAAAAAAAATTAAAATACCCTATTGCAATCCATCATGAATTTGTGATATACTATGTCTCGTTTTCGGGTGATACGCGAAACGCTGGCGAGCTTAACTCAGTTGGTAGAGTGCCACCTTGCCAAGGTGGTTGTCGAGGGTTCGAGTCCCTTAGCTCGCTCCAATCAATCCGAGGCAGTGAA
>JAEIGA010019882.1_pt1 | contig 10235 bp, 5 predicted proteins | sample 9270691 | NCBI WGS metagenome assembly JAEIGA01 (sample SAMN17057246, study PRJNA624740) | gut metagenome | biome: biome; isolation source: fecal sample | host: Bos grunniens | place: China: Xizang | collected 2019
CCCGAGTTCACGGTAGTGGCACCCCAAGAGGATGATGACGAACTTCAGGAGGTGCCCTGGTTTGAGGAGCAGACCGATGTTATCGTTCCCCCCGAGGAGCCTTTCTATGAGGAGCCCGCAACCGTAACCGCACCTACTGAGCAGGGTAGGGTGGAGGATGACGACTTCCTTGAGATTGGAAGCGACGGTGTGGCAGTGGGTGTTGCTTCGATGGCCCTCTCGGTGGAGGCTCAGCAGCAGACTCCCCGCACGGTAGCCCCCACGGCTGTGGAGGACGACGGCATTTTCACCATCATTGAGAACAACGAGGAGGGTATGCACTACATCAAGCCCGAGGATTCGGCTCTGGAGGTGACAATCGGTACAGGCGGTGTGGTTGAGAGTACCGAGGACGGCACCATCCACATTGTGCAGAGCGAGCACGAGGACGAGCAGGCGGGCAAGATAGGCAGCCTCTACGACCCCACCAAGGAGTTGGCTAAGTTCCAGCGTCCTCCCGTGGAGATTCTCGAGAAATACGACGAGGACGGTGTGCAGTACTCGGCCGACGAGATAAACGAAAACAAGGTGCTCATTCAGCAGACGCTCGACTCGTTTGGCGTGAAGATTAAGAAGATTACCGCCACCATCGGCCCCACCGTGACGCTCTATGAGATTGAGCCCGAGATGGGTGTGAAGGTGTCGAAGATCAAGAGCCTCGAGGATGATATTGCCATCTCGCTCAAGGCTATGAGCATCCGTCTGATTGTGCCTATGCCCGGCAGGGGAACAATCGGCATTGAGATCCCCAACCGCACAAGGCGCACCGTGTCGATGTACTCGATGGTTCGCTCCAAGAAGTTCCAGGAGAGCAAGGCAGCTCTGCCTGTGGTGATCGGTAAGACCATCCAGAACGAAACCTTTGTCTTCGACCTGGCCGATATGCCCCATATGATTGTGGCGGGTGCTACGGGTCAGGGTAAGTCTGTGGGCCTCAATGCGATTATCGCCTCGCTGCTCTACAAGAAACACCCCGCCGAACTGAAGTTCGTGATGGTCGACCCCAAGAAGGTGGAGCTCTCGCTTTACTCCAAGCTGGAAAAACACTACCTGGCCAAGATGGAGAGCGAGGATGAGGCCATTCTGACCGATACCCAGAAGGTGGTCTATACGCTCAATTCGCTCTGTGTGGAGATGGAGGAGAGGTATAAACTGCTGCGTATGGCGGGTGTTAAACGCATCGACGCCTACAACCAGAAGTTCCTGGAGCGCAAACTCCACCCCAAGTATGGTCACCGCTATCTGCCCTATATTGTTGTGGTGATTGATGAGTTTGCTGATATGATTATGACGGCCGGCAAGGAGGTTGAGACACCCATTGTGCGCCTCGGTCAGCTGGCGCGCGCCATCGGTATCCACCTTATCATCGCCACCCAGCGACCCGACGCAAAGGTTATCACGGGCCTTATCAGTGCCAACTGCCCTGCTCGTATGGCCTTCAAGGTTACCAACCGCATCAACTCGCTGATTATCCTCGGTGGCACGGGTGCCGAGAAACTCATCGGTAAGGGCGATATGTTGGTGCAGATTAATGGCGCCGAGACCCGTCTGCAGTGTGCCTTCCTCGACACGCCCGAGATTGATCGCATAATCGACTTCATCTCGCGTCAGAGGGGCTACTCGTCGGCCTATCTGCTGCCCGACTATGTACCCGAGGATGGAGGTGCTGGTGAGCCTAAGGAGGATGTGGGCGATCTGGATAGTATGTTTGAGGAGATTTCGCGCTTTGTGGTTGCCAACCAGCAGGGCTCTACCTCCTTCATTCAGCGCCGATTTAAAATTGGCTACAACCGTGCGGGCCGCATTATGGACCAGCTCGAGGCCTACGGCATTGTGGGCAAGAGCGAGGGTAGTAAGCCCCGTGAGGTACTGATTTCCGACCCCTCGTCGCTCGAAAAACTGCTCAACGATATATTTATTGAGAATATGTAGGCGAGCGGGCGAGCGGGCCTTGTGGGTGATTTCGGTGTTACGCTTTTGTTTTTGCTTCCTCATTTACCCCTTGTAAACTGCGGAGCAAAATCAAAACCAAGCCTTGAAATCCCCTCACAAAACCCACTCGCGGGGAGGGTGTTATTATTAAAAACGAAAACTAATATGAAACGAATAGTCATACTTTTTGCTCTGCTATGGGGTGCGGCCGTTGGCTACGCCCAGAGTGGTAGCGAGCTCCTCGGCAGGTTGAGTGAGCAGATGGCCGCAATGGGCTCCTATAGGATAGATTTTGAGTTGGAAATGCCCGCTGCAACGGCCACCTCGAAGGGTTATTGTGTGGTCAGTGGCGAGATGTATAAAATTGCCATTGAGGATTTGATGCAGGGGTGTGACGGAACCCTCCTGTGGATGCAGAATGGAACCACTCGTGAGGTCACACTCGACCACCCAAACAAGCAGAGTCGCAGCCTGTTTGATAACCCCACGAAGGCTTTTGACTTTGCAGAAGAACTGTTTGAGGTAGAGAGCATTACTACCAATAAGGCAGGCTGTTGGCAGCTCGTGTTGCTACCCGCCGAAGGGGTGCTGGGTGGCATCGAAAAGGTGGTGGTGGATGTTGATAAGAAGAGCGGTTTTCCCACCCGCCTGGGCTACGATATGTCGGGCGTGGGGCTCTGGATAAATATTGTGAAAATCGGGTCGGTAGATACCTCCCCCGACGACTTTTCGGTGGAGGTCCCCGAGGGCTTCGAGGTGATAGATTTCAGATAGAAAGAGGCGGACAGCGAGTCCGCTTCTTTTTTTTGCCCACCTTCGACCGATAACTCCAACTCTCAATTATCAGATCGTGGCGCTTTTTTGTAAAAAAAAGCGTCAAAGGTGCGCGATTTTCAATTTTCAATTTTCCACTTTCAATTTTTTGTCGTATCTTTACGCGATTAATTACGCGAGAAAAGAAACTAATCAAAATATTATGTCCGAAACAGAAAACATAACCCTTACTGAGGGTCTCCCCAAAGAGGAGAGAATCATTAAGATCAACATTGAGGAGGAGATGAAGAGTGCCTACATCGACTACTCGATGTCGGTAATTGTGTCGCGTGCGCTGCCCGACGCAAGGGATGGTATGAAGCCTGTTCATCGCCGTATCCTCTACGGTATGAGCCACGAGCTCGGCCTCTACTCCCACAAGCCCACTCGTAAGAGTGCGCGTATCGTGGGTGAGGTGATGGGTAAATTCCACCCCCACGGCGATAGCTCCATCTACGACGCTATGTGTCGTATGGCACAGCCTTGGAGTCTTCGCTATCCACTGGTAGATGGTCAGGGTAACTTTGGTTCGATGGACGGTGACTCGCCCGCAGCTATGCGTTACACCGAGGCCCGTATGAGGAAGATCACCGACGAGGTGATGGCCGACATCGACAAGGATACCGTAGACTTCACCTATAACTTCGACGATACGGAGTTGGAGCCCACTGTGCTGCCCACCCGTATTCCCCTGCTGATGGTCAATGGCTCCAACGGTATTGCTGTGGGTATGGCAACCAATATGGCTCCCCACAACCTCTCGGAGTGCTGCGACGCCATCTGCGCATATATCGACAACCCCGATATGGAGCCCGCCGAGATGTGTCAGTATGTCAAGGGTCCCGACTTCCCCACAGGTGCCATCATCTACGGCTACGAGGGTGTAAGGGAGGCCATTGAGACCGGTCGTGGTCGTGTGGTTGTTCGTGCCAAAACCGAGATTGAGTACACCAAGAGTGGCAGGGAGTGTATCGTCATCACCGAGGTCCCCTATATGATCAATAAGGCCGAGTTGGTGCAGAAGATTGCACAGCTTGTCAATGAGAAGAAGATTGAGGGTATCTCCTACATCAACGATGAGAGTAACAAGGAGGGCGTGAGGGTTGTGATTATCCTCAAGCAGGACGCCGTATCGAGCGTTGTGCTCCAGCACCTCTACAAGAATACCCCTCTGCAGAGCTCCTTCTCGGTGAACAATATCGCTCTGGTGGGCGGCAGACCTATGCTGATGAGCTTCAAGGATATGGTTAAAGCCTTTGTGGAGCACCGCCACGAGGTGGTTGTCCGTCGTACCAAACACGACCTGGCAGCTGCCGAGGCAAGAGCCCACATCGTGCAGGGCCTCCTGATTGCTCAGGACAACATCGACGAGGTTATCCGCATCATCCGTGCGGCTCAGACCCCTGCCGAGGCTAAGAGCGGCCTGATGGAGCGCTTCGGCCTCTCGGAGGTTCAGGCGCAGGCTATCGTGGATATGCGTCTGAGGGCTCTGACCGGTCTGGAGCGAGGTAAGCTGGAGGCCGAGTTGGCAGAGCTTCTGAAGCAGATTGAGTACTTCCACGCAGTTCTGGAGAGCGAGCAGATGCAGCTCCAGATTGTCAAGGACGAGACCGAGGAGATAAAGGCTAAGTATGGCGACGAGCGCCGCACGGAGATTGTGATGAGCGCCGGCGAGTTCAACCCCGAGGACTTCTATGCCGACGACGAGCAGGTGATCACCATCAGCCATATGGGTTACATCAAACGCACTCCTCTGGTTGAGTACCGCACCCAGCATCGTGGCGGTATCGGCGTGAAGGGTAGCGCCACCAGGGATGAGGACTTCATCGAGCATATCTATGTGACCACAATGCACAATACGATGCTCTTCTTCACCGAGAAGGGTCGTTGCTATTGGCTCAAGGTATATGAGATTCCCGAGGGCACAAGGGCCTCGAAGGGTAGGGCTATCCAGAATGTCATCCAGATTGAGCCCGACGATAAGGTGAGGGCCTACATCAACATCCGCCACTTGGAGGATAAGGAGTTCGTGGAGAGCCACTACATCGTGATGTGTACCCAGCAGGGTACCATCAAGAAGACCCTCTTGGAGGAGTACTCGAGGCCAAGGCGCAATGGTGTCAACGCAATCAATGTGCGTGAGGACGACCAGCTCGTGGATGTGGTGCTCACCAATGGCCACTCGGAGATTCTGATGGCAACCTGGGAGGGTAAGGCCATCCGCTTCAATGAGGAGAATGTGAGGGCTATCGGCCGTACAGGTACGGGTGTGCGTGGTGTCGAGATCGAGGAGGGCAACAAGGTCGTAGGTATGGCCTCGGTTGAGCCCGGCGACGGTAAGGACATCCTCGTGCTGAGCGAGAAAGGATACGGCAAGCGTACCGACCTGGAGGATTACCGTGTGACCAACAGGGGCGGTAAGGGTGTGAAGACCATCCAGATTACCGAGAAGACCGGCAACCTTGTGGCTCTGAAGGCCGTGACCGATGAGAACGACCTCATGATTATCAACCGTAGTGGTACTACCATCCGTACTTCGGTGGCAGACATCCGCGTGGCAGGTAGGGCAACCCAGGGCGTGAGGATCATCAACCTCCGCGAGGGCGACTCGATCGCCTCGGTGGTAGCGGTCCCCAAGGAGGAAGAGGACGACAACCTGGTAGCCCAGGGCGCAGAGAACGCTCCCGCAGTTGATGCCGAGGTTGGCGCAAAGGATGCCGAAGTGGTTGTAGCACAGCCCGAGGCTGAAACCCCCTCCGAGGAGTAGAGAGCCCGAGGGCACTGCTCCAAACTTGAGGACAGGACAAACGAGAGAGAACAAGACGAAATAGATAAAAATTAATCACTTAACACAATTAAAGTTATGAAAAAGACCTTTCTGACTATTTTAACCACTGTGCTGGTGAGCCTTGCAGGTTTCGCACAGCAGGTTACTGTTAACCCCGCGGCTTATCAGAAGAAGATCGAGAAATCCAATGCCGAGATCGCTAATGAGAAAAAGGCTGCAAAGGCTTCTACTTGGATGAAGAGGGCTGAGCTGATGGTTGAGGTGGAGAACGCCTACACCGCTCAGATCTTCGAGCAGGCTCCTCTGAACCTGGTTATGATGAAGATTGGTAACCCCGCAACCCAGGAGATGGTTACCATCGGTAGGAACAACTACATCAAACTTGGCTATGGCGCAGTTGATGTCTACACCGACGAGGCCGGCCAGATGGTTGTTGGTTGGAATGTAACCGAGCCCATCTATGAGAACGCTATCGACGACGCTATCGCTGCCTACCTGAAGACCTTGGAGCTCAATCCCAAGCTCGCAAAGAAGGTTGCTACCGGCTTCCTCGACCTGCAGAACACCCTGCGCAAGGCTGCCAACAGCAAATTCTTCTTGCAGGACTACAAGGCCGCTTCGGAGTACTTCGAGAGGGCATACAAACTCTCGGTTATTCCCGAGTCGGGTCTTGCTGCTGACGACGCCAGCATCTACAATGCAGGTTACCTCGCATTCTTCTCGGGTGACTATGAGCGTTGCATCGAGTGCCTCCGCATCGCCGAGGGCCTTGGCTACTACGCCGATGGCTCGCTCTACAATGTGCTCTACAACGCCTATGTGAGCGCTTACCGCAGCGACAAGGCTAAGATGAGCGAGGCTAAGGAGTTCCTCCAGAACGCACTCCTTCAGTTCCCCACCAACAGCGAGATCGTTTCGTGTATGACCGATGTATACCTGGTTCTCGAGGAGAGTCCCGAGCCTATGATCGACATCCTCAAGGGTGCTATCGCTGCCGATCCTCAGAATCCTCAGCTCAAGATTGGTCTGGGTGCTGTTTATGCAGAGTTGCAGAAGTACGATGAGGCTATCGCTATGTTCGACGAGGCTATCGCTCTGGATCCCACCAACATCAACCTCTACCTTAACAAGGCTTACACCTTCACTCGCAAGGGTGACGCCTACGGTAAGATTGCAAACGATATGTCGTGGAACGACTCGAATCGCGATGGCGTGATGGCAACCGCAATGGAGGCCTACGCTGCTTCGATTGAGCCCTTCGAGCAGGCACACAAGCTCAACCCCAACGACATCAACACCGTTGAGTTCCTCAAGAGCATCTGCTTCCAGGTTCGTAACCTGAAGCCCGAGTATATGCAGAAGTACGAGCACTACAACGCTCTGTTCAAAGAGATGCGCGGTATGTAGTCTGTCCAGCGTGCTTTGCAGCGGACACTAAATAGCGGATATTTTCCGCATCAAGCACAAAATATCCCCCACATTTACCTTGAGCGGTAAACTGCGGGGGATATTTGTCAAAACGGGTCAGACGACAACGGTTGCAACGAGTGTTGGAATTTCTCGTTGTTGCGGAGAGTGTCGTTGGTAAAATGGTAACCTCTGGTTACACTAAAAGTTTTTGGTTCCGCTTTTTACAAAAAGCGGAGAAAGCAATGGAGAAAAAAAGAGAGAGAGTAGTTGTTGGGTTGTCGGGAGGTGTAGACTCTTCCGTGGCGGCCGCGAGGCTCAAGGAGCAGGGCTACGATGTTGTGGGTCTGTTTATGGTCAATTGGCACGACACAGTGGGCACGCTCAGTGGCGAGTGTCCCTGGGAGGATGATAGACTTTTTGCGGAGCTTGTGGCCAAGAGGCTCGATATTCCGTTCCGTATGGTGGACCTCTCGGAGCAGTACCGCCAGAGGGTTGTGGACTATATGTTTGCGGAGTATGAGAAGGGCCGCACGCCCAACCCCGATGTGCTGTGCAATAGGGAGATAAAGTTCGATGTCTTCCTGAAGGAGGCCCTCAAGCTCGGTGCCGACTGGGTGGCTACGGGCCACTACTGCCGTGTGGAGCACGGTGAGGATGGTAGCCACCGACTTCTGGCGGGCACCGATAAGAATAAGGATCAGAGCTACTTCCTCTGCCAACTCTCCGAGGAGCAACTCTCGCGTGCACTCTTCCCCGTGGGCGATATGGTCAAGTCGGAGGTGAGGGCGGTGGCTACGGAGCATCACCTGGCCACGGCCAAGCGCAAGGACTCGCAGGGCATCTGCTTTGTGGGCAAGGTCGATCTGCCTGTCTTTTTGCAGCAGAAGCTGGCTGCCAAGAAGGGGCGCATTGTAGAGATTGACGCCTCGTGGGAGGGCTATCGCACTAAGGAGCAGGAGTCGGAACTCATTGAGGCAGAGAGCCTCGCCACTCTTGCCAAGCCCTACGAGTATGAGCCTTCGAATGGCAAGAAGGTGGGCACCCACACGGGCGCACACTTCTATACTATCGGCCAGCGCCACGGCCTGGGCGTGGGTGGCACGGCACTCCCTCTGTTTGTCATCGCCACGGATGTGGTGAGAAATATTGTCTATGTGGGTCAGGGCCATACCCACCCCGGACTTCTGCGCTCGGCACTCCATATCCGCCCCGAGGAGATGCACTGGGTGAGGGAGTCGGCAAGGATGAAGGCGGGCGATGAGCCCCGAGAGTATATGGTGCGCATCCGCTACCGCCAACCCCTGCAGTCGGCACGCCTCTATGTGACCGACGAGGGTGGCTATCTGCTCTTCGACGAGCCTCAAAGGGGTATCACTGCAGGTCAGTTTGCGGCGTGGTACGACGGCGAAGAACTCGTGGGCTCGGGTGTCATCGACGCATAGATGGTCAAAAAGTTACGACCAAGAGCGTAGACTACAGAAAAAAATACTACCTTTGAGAATTGAAAATAACCTAAAGTACAAAGTTAAAACCTTACTGTTATATGCCTAAGCTTTCTGCAGAGTGTCGCAAGGAGATTATCGACCTCATAAACCGAGAAGTAGTGCCCGCTATGGGATGTACGGAGCCCGTTGCTGTGTCGTTGTGTACGGCTATGGCTGCCGAGACCTTGGGCCAGCAGCCCGAGAAGATAGAGGTTTTTCTGAGCCCCAATGTGCTCAAAAACGCTATGGGTGTTGGTATCCCCGGAACAGATATGATTGGCCTTCCTATCGCCATCGCTCTTGGTGCCCTTGTGGGCAAGACCGCCTATCAGCTCGAGGTACTCAAGGATGTGACCCCCGAGGCTGTTAAGTGTGGCCGCGAGATGATCGAAGAGGGCCGTGTGAAGGTGGGTGTCAAGGAGGGCGACTGCGAGACGCTCTACATTGAGGCTCAGGCGTCGGCCGAGGGCCATAAGGCTACGGCCGTAATTTCGGGCTCCCACACCAACTTCGTCTATGTGGCTAAGGATGACCAGGTTGTGCTCGATAACCGCCAACCCGCATCCGTAGCCGGCGAGCAGAAGGGTGTGGAACTCACCCTGCGTAAGGTTTGGGACTTTGCCACCACCACGCCCATCGAGGAACTGCGCTTCATCCTGGAGGCTCGCAGGCTCAATAAGGCTGCTGCAGACGAGTCGTTGCGTGGCGAGTGGGGCCACTGCCTGGGTCGCACCGTGAAGGAGAGTGCCGGCAGTCGAAAGATTATGGGCGACACCATCCTTTCTCATATGATTTCCTACACATCGGCGGCTTGTGATGCCCGTATGGGTGGTGCCAAGATTCCCGTGATGAGTAACTCGGGTAGCGGCAACCAGGGTATCGTTTCGACCCTCCCCGTGGTGGTCTATGCCGAGGATACGGGTGCTACTGAGGATCAGCTCATCCGAGCACTCGCACTCTCGCACCTGACGGTCATCTACATCAAGCAGAGCCTCGGTCGCCTCTCGGCCCTGTGTGGCTGTGTGGTTGCATCTACGGGCTCGAGCTGCGGTATCACCTACCTTATGGGTGGCGACTACCGAGAGGTTGCAATGACCGTCAAGAATATGGTTGCCACACTCACGGGTATGATTTGCGACGGCGCCAAGCCCAGCTGTGCGCTGAAACTCTCGAGCTCGGTGTCGACTGCCGTTATGGCCGCCACGATGGCTATGGAGCAGAGGTGTGTGACCGCCTATGAGGGTATTGTGGACGACGATGTCGACAAATCCATCCTCAATCTGACGACCATCGGCTCGCGCGGTATGCTCGAGACGGATAGGATGATTTTGCATATAATGACCCACAAATAGAAAAAAACGACTAAAAAGGCGAATTTCGGCGTTACCCTCGGCTTCGGATTGCTCATTTGCCAATAGCAAACTCCGCATCCTCAGCCGTCGGTTGCCTTGAAATTCATCCTTTTTAGTCGTTTTTTTTGTGGTGCTTTCTTTGGTTTATAGCAGTCAGATTTCAGTTTGTTCACGGGTTACATTTTTGTAACCCGTGAACTTTTTGTGGCGCTTTGGGGAAGGCAAAAAGCAATAAACCCTGCGCGTAGCGCACCTTGGACCCCGCAATCGCATCGGCGGCGGATAAGCGACTGCCTTGAGCGGTCGTGACGAGCGCAGAGGAGAAAATCGTTAAGAAACGAAGACGGCAAATGCTTTGCCCGCCAGGGGCGTTCGTTTTAGATTTTCTCCTCTGCGCTCCCGCCATAGATGCCTTGC
>JAEIGA010019883.1_pt1 | contig 10235 bp, 6 predicted proteins | sample 9270691 | NCBI WGS metagenome assembly JAEIGA01 (sample SAMN17057246, study PRJNA624740) | gut metagenome | biome: biome; isolation source: fecal sample | host: Bos grunniens | place: China: Xizang | collected 2019
GCCGTGAAATTCAAAGCAAAATCGAGGATGCTTTAAGTGAAAAAATTCTTGACGGAAGCATCAAAAACGGCGATAGCGTAAACTGTACTTTTTCGGAAAATCAATTTATTTTCGTGTAAACTAAAACACCACTCAAGAGTAATCTTGGGTGGTGTTTTTTTTGAGCATTATTTAGTTAATTTTAAGGGTTTCTCCGGGTTCTATGGAGTAGAGTGTAGCGTCAACCTCAAACCAGATTTTCTTAATAGTAGGGTTGTAAATCCTTGTGCTGTCGGCACTGAAAACAAGTGAGTGGTAGGCTTCAACATATTCGTAGATTTCAATGTTTGTAGCATACCAAGTATCTTCCTTGCCACTGATTTTTTGGCAAATTTCTTCCATTCTATCCCAGTTGTCTTTTTCGTCAAACTCATAAGCATGTCCCCAAAGATAGAAAAGCTTGGGTTCTCTTCTTGCATGCCAGTTTGGAATTTTGTAATCCACAAAACGGTCAACAAGTTCAAGGACAGGGCCGTCGTTGTGGTGGGCAGTGGGCATCCATTGGTACCAGTCGGCAGGCAAATCAAATTTATCGTTTATTTCGCCGAGTGTTCTTGCATATTTAATGTCAAGGTCATTTAAATAACGGGCGATATCTTCCATTTTCGTGTTGTTGTGGAAGTTTCTGATGCCTGAATCGGGGTAAGCAAGACCTCTGATAATTTTGTCAAAAGTGTCTTCAAGGGAAACTCGGCAATCTAAAACATCTTTTATTCCTTCAACAACTCTGATGTTTCCGTTTGCTTTATGTAAAGAGCCGTGAACAGCAATTTCGTGGCCTTTATCTACAATGTGGGTTTTAATTTCTTCGGCAGTAAGATGCCAATCGGTAGTATCTTTGCCTAGCCAACTGCTGTTTAGGTTGAAAGTGCCTAAAAGGCCGTATTTGCATAGCATTTCGGAAAGTTTAATATCAGCCCTGCATCCGTCATCATAGCTGAATGTAACGGCCTTGCACTTTCCTTCGGGAAATCTTAAAAATCTGTATCTCATAAAAAACATCCTTTCTATTTCCTGTCTACCTTAAGACTAAAGGGGAGATTTTCGGCAACCTCAAGGGGGACTTTATTGTGTATATTAGAGATTTTCTGAACACTGTTTTTCTCGTAAAGGTTTGAATCAAGCATCTTTTTTATAGTTGAAATCTCGAATAAAACAATTTAATTTATTATAACAAAAAATCCAAAAAAATCAATATGAATAATGGGGCTTTTAGCAAAGAATAGAGTAAAATATGACACAAATATCCAATTGTCGTCGAAAGTAAAAGGTAAAATTCTGAAAAATTAATAATACTTTTAAATTTTCCACATCTTTTAATAAATTATATACATTTACAATAGATAGGTAAGTGGTGTATAATTCATATGTATAATTATGTAATTGGGTATTGTCAATTAGCCCTGACTATGGTATAATAATAAGTAACAGTGAGTATTGTATTGTTAAAGACAATGCTATGTATAACGGTTCAATGATAAATAATTTAATCGAAGAAAATAACAAAGAGTGTGTTATTAAAGGTAATATAGGTTGTCTTTTTGAGGGTTAAAATATGATGGATTTGGAAAAGCTTTTATATAGCGAAAATGAAAAACCACTTGATAATATAGTGTTTGACGGTGGATATGCCCGAGTTTTCAGAACAATCGGTTGCATTGGTGATAGTCTTTCTTCCGGTGAGCACGAATCAAGAGATGAAGAAGGAAAAGCCGGTTATCACGATTATTACGAATATTCCTGGGGTCAGTATATGGCAAGAAATGCAGGAATTAAGGTTTATAATTTTTCAAAGGGTGGAATGACAGCAAAATGTTTTATGGAAAGTTTTGCTGACGAGTGTGGCGTTTGGACTACCGAAAAGAAATGTCAGGCTTACATTTTGGCACTTGGTGTTAACGATATATACACCAAAGAAGTTGAACTTGGACAAGTTTCGGATATAGACCTCGAAAATCCTGAAAATAACAAACCTACTTTTGCAGGATATTATGCCCAAATTATTCAAAGACTAAAGAAAATTCAGCCTGATGCTAAAATTTTTTTGATGACCTTTCCAAACGGTGTTGAAAACCTTGACGGTGATAATCACGCTAAGTTGCTTGAAGATGTGGCTAAACTTTTCTCTAATACTTATGTTATCAATTTAAGAAAATATAGTCCTAAATATGATGGTGAATTTAAGAAGAAATTTTTTGTAGGTGGTCATATGAACGCAGCAGGGTATATCCTTACTGCTCAAATGGTAACTTCCTATATTGATTATATAGTTCGTCATAATTTTGAGGATTTCGCGCAGGTAGGCTTTATCGGAACTCCTTATAAATATATTTAAATTTTTAAAAAATACATTTTTAAGAAATGAGAGGGTAAAAAATGGCATACACAATTAGGGAAAAATTTGATATTATTGACAAAAAAATAAACGAGGTTGGCAAAGACTCGGTTAACTATCTCTTTTTTGCTGATAGCCACGTTGACGAGTATTTAAGGTGTGACGAAAATGGTAGACGCACCTTATTTGAACCCATGGAATCGGTAAACAAAAGACTCAATAATTTAATTTCTCACCTTGAGGAAGCCGTAAGATTTGCAAACGAAAATGACAATATTGATTTTATCGCTTTTGGTGGCGATGGAATTAATGCTAATAGTATCAGAGGTAAACAGGCTATAATTGACATCCTTAACGAGTCATTTTCTCCTCTTAAAAAATGTAAAAAACCAATTATTTTAGCTTTTGGAAATCACGATGATAATGGATTCCAAGAACTTAACCCCGATTATTCCGGTCCTGAAAAAGAGTGGCTTATAAGCGATAAGGACTGGAAAGAGAAGGTTTTATCTCTTTATCCCTTTGGTGAAAAAAGAGTACACGATGAGCTTTATGAGTATTCAAAGTATTTTTACTTTGATTTAGAAGATAAGAAAACAAGAATTATGGTTCTTGATAATCTGGATATGAGAAAGCCGTTTGATGAAAACGGTATGGTTACCGAAATTGTAAACCTTCTCCCACGCTTTTGGTTTACATTCCAAGAACTTCATTGGATTTGTCGTCAAGTTTTCACTGCTCCCGATGATTGGAACTATATTGTAATTAATCACATGGGCATTGAAAATGACACAAGTGATAACTGTAAAAACGGCGAAAACCTTCGTAAAATTTTTGCAGCATATAAAAATCGTGAAACACACACATTTACCTATACCGATTTGGATGGTAAAGAGGTTAAGGTGGATGCTGATTTCACCCAAAAGACCGGTAAAATATTACTTTATAATTTCGGTCATCAACATTCCGAACTTGTTCATTACAGCGAGGATATCGACCTTTGGCAAGTAGCAACAGGTACCGAAAATGCTTGGGGTGGCGAAGGTGGCCCTGCTGATGATAAAGAACTTCCTTGGGTATATATGAGAGACAGACAAGAGGGTACTGAAAGAGAGACATGTATCGATGTATTCTCAGTAAATCCAAAAATTTGTTATAAGTTTAATGTGGGACCCGGCGAAGATGCCGAGATGACATATAAATAAGAAAAAATAAAAAGATTAGTGTTTTAGTGTTAGTATTTTTTGTTACGAAAAGGTCGTAATCATATCATTTAATATTGCTGATATAAATAATGATGGAATCTTAGATAATAAAGATTTGAAACTTATTAAACAAGCAGTTTTAAATTCAAGAGGAGCATAAACATGGAACTTATCAGACGATATTTAGAGTCTAAGGTTTTAGATACCACAACCTTTGCTTTTCCTTGTAACCACTATGTGAAAAGCGTTGTTGTGAATTTAACCGGCGATTTTAAGGCTTACAAAGGCAGTGAACTTACCGTTAAATACGGGCAAAATGGTATCACAACCGATTTAATTTATTTCGGTTCTCAAAAAGTCGGTGATGATCCCCATATTGAGATTTTGCTTGATACTCCTGTTTCTGCTTCTCATATTTACGTAACATTAGACAGTCAAATCGAAATAGAGAATATTGAGATTTACGAATTTATGACCGAGGAAATAACCAACTATTATCCTTATCATTTTGATACCGATTTAGAAGAAAATTATTTCCTCGATACAATATCGGTATTCACAACCCCTGAAGGTTATAGCGAATACTCTGTTTATACAAGTCTTAATGGCCGAGATTTTGAGTTTTTGGCACGAAAGACTAATAACGAACCTTGTGATTTCGAAAAAGGCGATATTTACAACGCAGATGGCAGGGAAACTCGTTTTATAAGAGTTTTCATTGAATACAATTCGGCCTCAGTTGAAGCCTTTTTCGATAGGGTAGAGTTTACGGGTAAAAAATCGGGCAGTGAAAAGTTGGAACGTCCAGAAATTGAAATCGAAAATTTTGAAAACTCGAAATATAATGTTGACATCACCGAAGAGGATACATATAACGAGGTTTACGGAATTATTGAAAGAAGACTGGGATGCGAATATAAATCCTGGTTTGACCTTAAACTCGAAGAAAATCCAAAAGGAAACGGTTACGACTATTTCTCCCTTGAAAATAATGACCGTAAAATCTTAATCAAGGGTAATAACGGTGTATCTTTAGCTGTTGGTTTAAATCATTATCTTAAATATTTTTGCAAGGTTAATATCAGTCAGGTTGGCGACCAGGCAAAAATGCCCGAGGATATTGTTCTTTTGGAAAAAAGCATTTTCAAAGAAACCAAAGCCAAAGTTAGATACGCATATAATTACTGCACCTTGTCTTATTCAATGGCCTTCTTTGGTGAAAAAGAGTGGCGAGACGAACTTGACTGGTTGGCATTAAATGGTGTTAACGTTGTTCTTGATGCTACTGCTCAAGAAGAGGTTTGGAGAAGATTTTTAAAGTCTATCGGTTATACTCATAAGGAGGCTTTGAATTTCATTGCAGGTCCTGCATATTACGCTTGGGCTTATATGGCAAACCTTTCAAGATTCGGTGGCCCCGTTCATGACAGTTGGTTTTACGAGAGAACTGATTTAGCTCGAAAAAACCATCTTATAATGAGAAAACTTGGAATGTATCCTTGTTTGCAAGGGTATAGTGGTATGGTTCCAAACGATATTTCCGAACATTTTCCTGAAATTGATATTATTTTGCAGGGTACTTGGTGTTCTTTTGACCGACCCACAATGCTTAGAACAACATCTCCGGTTTACAAGGAATTTGCCGAAAAGTTTTATAATGCCCAAAAAGAGGTTTACGGAGATTACAGCAACTATTTCGCAACCGATCCTTTCCACGAGGGTGGAAACGTTTCGGATATGTCGGAAAGGGAAATTTCCTTTAATGTTTTGTCTTCAATGCTCAAGGCGAACGAAGATGCCGTTTGGATTATTCAGTCTTGGCAAAGCAACCCAACTTCGGAACTTTTGGCAGGTCTTGACCTTGTGTCAGAGGGTAAGCAACACGCTTTGATTCTTGACTTGTATGCTGAGAAAATGTATAATTACGCTAACGGGCACAGTGAAAATCAATTCCACGGTTATTCCAAAGAGTTTGATAAAACACCTTGGGTATTTTGTATGCTTAACAATTTTGGTGGAAGACTGGGTCTTCACGGCCATCTTGATAATTTGGCATCAAATATCCCAATCGCCTTTAACACCTGTGATTATGTTGCAGGTATTGGTATAACCCCCGAAGCCAGTTTTAATAACCCTGTGCTTTATGATTTCCTTTTTGAAACGGTATGGCAAGAAAACTGCGAAGACAATTTGCAGGTAATTGATTTAAAGACTTGGATTATCGATTACGCTGAGAGGCGTTATGGTTTTAAGAGTAATTCTTCCGTAAAAGCGTGGGAGATTTTGCTTGAGACCGTTTACAAGGCTGAACTTAACGATTTGGGTCAAGGCGCACCTGAATCCATTGTAAACGCAAGACCGGGTCTAGTGAGCCGTCCTGCTTCTTCTTGGGGTAATGCAGTAATAAAATATGACAAACAGTCTCTTGTTGAAGCAGCAAGGCTTTTATTGGAGGATTATGACCTTCTTAAAACCAGTGCCGGATATAAGTATGATTTGATTACAATTTTACAACAAGTTTTATCCAACAAAGCGCAGGATGTTCATCTTGAAATGGCAGCAGCATTTGAAAATAATGATTTGGAAAACTTCAAGAAACATTCAAGTGAGTTTTTAAATATTGCCGATCTTATGGATGAATTGCTGTCGGGAAGTGAGTATTATACTCTTGCTCGTTGGGTAGGACAGGCAAAGGCTTTGGCAAACAATGCCGACGACTTTACAAAAATGCTTTATGAACTAAATGCAAGGTCTTTGATAACCACATGGGGCTCATATAATCAATGTGAAACCGGTGGTCTTCACGACTATTCAAACCGTCAATGGTCGGGACTTATTAAGGACTTTTATAAACCTCGTTGGGAACGTTGGATAAATGCTCGGTTAAATCAACTAAGTGGTGTTGATTTTGAAGAAAAAATCGAATGGTTCCCTTGGGAATGGGATTGGGCAAGGCAAAGTAAGGTATATGAAAATGCACCCCAAACCACAGATTTAATCAGTTTAGCAAAACAAATTTTATAAAGTAGGTATGTCAAATGGAAAACAGTAAATTTCTAACCAAAATTGAAACATGTCCCTTGGAAAATGTGTTTTTCAAGGAAGAAAGCATTGAAATGTGTAACATTTCGGCTGATACCGAATGGGGAATAATCAACCTGTTCGATGATGTGAAATACCAAGAGGTTTTAGGATTTGGTGGCGCTTTCACCGAGTCTTCGGCTTACCTTTATTCACTTATGAGTGAAAGTGATAAAAAGCGTTTCTTAGAACTCTATTTCAGCAAAGAAAAGGGTATTGGATATAACTTTGGTAGAACTCATATTAACTCTTGCGACTTTTCTATTGACATTTATACCTCGGTTGAGGAAGGGGACATGACCTTAGAAACCTTTAACCTCAATCGTGAAAAGAAATACATTATTCCTTTCCTTAAGGACGCAATGGAGTATTGCGACGAAGAAATTGTTCTTTTTGCTTCCCCCTGGAGCCCCCCTGCATATATGAAGGAAAACGGCAGTATGTTAAAGGGTGGAGTATTGCTTGAGGAATGCAAGGCTCTTTGGGCAAACTACTATGTTAAATACATAAAGGAAATGGCAAAAGAGGGAATTAAGATTTCTGCAATTACCATTCAAAATGAGCCCAAAGCAAAACAAACTTGGGAAAGTTGTTTCTATTCTCCTGAAGATGAAGCATACTTTATTGATAAATATTTAATTTCAGCCCTTGATGATGCAGGTCTTTCTGATATTAAGATTATGATTTGGGACCATAATAAAGAGTGTGTTTATGACCGTGCTAAAAAGATGTTCTCAAATCCACGTGTAAAAGAACGTGTTTGGGCAATTTCTCACCACTGGTATTCGGGAGACCATTTTGAGTCCCTTCGTTTGGCTTACGAGCAGTTTGGCAAACCCCTTATTTGTGGTGAATTTTGTGGTCCTATCACCGAAGATGTAAATGTTCTTGCTGAAAAATACGGTATTGAAATTTGCGAAAACTTCAATAACTTTGAAATCGCATCTTGTGACTGGAATCTTCTTTTAGACCAAAATGGTGGTCCTTATCACAACCGTACTCAAAAAACCGAGGGCGATCTTTTCGAGAATAAAGAAGATGGTTGCTACGCTCCCATTCTTTATAACACCGAAACCAACGAACTGGTTGTAACTCCTATTTATTATTACATTGGCCATTTCTCAAAATATGTTAAACGTGGCGCAATTAGAGTTGCCACAACAAAACATAGCCGAGAGATGTATTCTTGCGCTTTTGTAAATCCTGATGGCAGTCGAGTTGTGGTTGTAATCAACACAAGCAATAGAAATCAAAATGCAATTCTTAGATATAACGATACCTGCACAAGAACTATAATGAAACCCCATTCTATTATTACACTTGTTTTTTAAGGTGATTTTATGAAAATTCAACAGGCCTTTGCCGATAAGGAAAAGCGATTTTTAAAGGGTGGTTTGCATTGCCATACAACCCGTTCAGATGGCCGTTTAACACCTGAAGAGGCTATAAACTGCGCCAAAGAACATGGATATGATTTCTTGGCTATTACCGACCATCAGGTTTACACCATGCAACAATACGCACCCGAAACAGGCGTACTTACCATACCCGGTGTTGAGTTGGGTAATGATCTTGTTAAAGGACGTGGGTTCAGATGTTATCATACTGTTTGCTTGGGTCCAACAAAAGAGGATGGCAACGGTTTTGAGCACGACCAAAGGTTTGAGTGGTGTTATGCTCCAAATGCAGAAGCTTATCAACCACATTTGGATGAAATTCATCAAAAAAATAACATAACTATTTTGGCTCATCCCATTTGGAGCCAAACCAGTGCAAAGTACTTTGAAAACTTAAAGGGTAATTTTGCAATGGAAATTTGGAACACCGGAAGTTCCATTGATGGCGATAACGACGCTGCTTATTGGGATGAAATTTTAGGCCAAGGCAAGGTTTGTTACGGTGTTGCAACCGATGATGCCCATTCTTACAAAGGAATGTGTAAAGGTTGGGTTATGGTAAAGGCCGACAAAGATATTAATTCAATTTTACAAGCCTTGAAAAACGGTGAGTTTTATTCTTCTTGTGGCCCTGAAATATATAATTTTTATATCGAAAACGGCAAAGCAATTATTGATTGTTCACCTGTGAAAATCATAAGACTTCAAAGTGATATGCATCCAACCCGTATTGAGGTCGACGAGGAAGGCAATTTAACCCACGCTGAGTTTGATATTGAAAAATTTTGGGCAGGACCTTACGATTATGTGCGAATGAGCGTTATTGATAAGGACGGCAACAAAGCCTGGACAAATCCAATTTTCTTATAAAAGTGAAATTTGTTTAATGAAAAAGCACCACCTTTTTGGGTGGTGCTTTTTTAAAAACAATCTATTATCGATAGATTATTTCATGCTGTTTTCGTAAGATTCGATCATTTTCTTAAAAGTGTGTCCCGTACGGCCAATGAGATGAGTCCCCATCTTTTCAAAGACTTTGCTAAAGGTATCACCGGTGAAAATCTTTACAGAAATCTCGGCAACACCATCATCTACGGGCGTTACATATATCTTATCAATATACTTGTTTACAAAAGCAGAGTCTATCATTTCTTTTGATGCATCATCTTCTGCTTTTGCTAAAATTGTTTTTATTTGTTCGATTTTTTCTTTGAATCCTGCTCTCGAATTTATCTCGTTTTCCATTTCTTGAATTGTAGTATAAATTTCAGTAGATTCTTCGGAAATTTGTTTGTTCATTTCAACAAAATCGCGGTCACTGATTTGTCCTGCGATGTTGTATTCGAGCAACTTGGATTTTTTCTTAGAGAGTAAATCAAGACGGTCTTTATATTTTTGTATATCGATAGAAGAGGTGTCTTTTGCAATCATTTCGGTATATAGGTTTGTATATTCTTCAATGATTGTTTTGGCATCTTCAGCAGTATCTTTGAACACCTCATAAAGAATTTCCCTGATTTCTTCTTCGTAAATAGCAAAAGAAGGACAAGATTCTTTTCCGTTGCTGATTCTGCCACTGCACATCCATCTGCTAAAACTATTACCTTTACGGTCCTTACTGTCCTTTCGGTAATACAATTTTCCACAATGGGTGCAGTACATTTTGCCGGTCAGGAGATTAGGGTGATTGCATTGATTTTGTCTGTTTTTAACATCACGACTGCGTCTTTTAAGAACAATATTGGCTTGTTCCCAAAGTTCTTCGCTAACAATAGCAGGAACGATATCGCCGGTTTCATCCTTAAACATAACCCATTCTTCGGGTGGTAAAAACTTTTGCTTTTTGGTAAACATATCAACTATTTTTACTTTATTACCAACATAATAGCCTTTATATTTTGGATTTGAAATTGTGTTAGACATTGTGCTATGACAAATTTTTTTGCCATTGTTATTGCGATAACCTTTAGTCCAGAAGATATCCTCAATTTGTTTCATACTGTATTGGTCAGTAGCATAGAGCGTGAATAATTCACGCACCATTTCAGCTTCTTTTTCATCAATAACTAATCTTTTGTTTTCTTTTCGATAGCCAAAAATACGGCCGTTGCCAAGGACAACATTTTTCTTTATGGCTTCTTGGTGGCCAAACTTAATACGGCTTGATAGTTTACGCAA
>JAEIGA010019884.1_pt1 | contig 10235 bp, 9 predicted proteins | sample 9270691 | NCBI WGS metagenome assembly JAEIGA01 (sample SAMN17057246, study PRJNA624740) | gut metagenome | biome: biome; isolation source: fecal sample | host: Bos grunniens | place: China: Xizang | collected 2019
ATCAGTGCCGGGCCGGCAAACATTAAGAACTGTCTTGCCTTATACGACATTGTGTTTCTTTCCATATTACTCTCCTATACGTTATGAGTGGGCGGTCAGTGTCTTTGTCTTCCAGTAGGTCTGTACCTGTTTTGCAAATCCCTCACGGTCATCTTTACCGGCCAGATATTTCTGGAACTGTGCGCCAAGGATTGCATAGTGATCGTCCGGAAGATAATTGTAGTTTGGTACCATTGCGTCAGCATCTGCATAAACTTTTACAGATGCTCCGAGAGGATCCGATACCGCCAGGGTGATGTTGGAGAATGCCGGGACCAGTGCACAGTCGTTAACAACGAAAGACTGTCCGTCCTGATTGTAGACGAGCCAGTTCAGGAAATCCTTCGCCTGCTGCTTCTGCTGGTCCGAGGTATTGCTGGAAGAATCGATGAAGAAATACTTCGATCCTCCGCCTACCAGCTTGGTATTCGTTCCGTCATCCGTGTTCTGAGGAATAGGCATGATGCCCATATGTTCGGTATAATCATAGGCACTGATTACCGACCAGTCCCAGTTTCCGCCAAACAGGAATGCAATTTCACCTTCAGCCAGTTTCTGTTCGGTTACTTCTCGCTCCGCAGAAATTGCACTTGCTTTGGCATAGCTGTTATTCATCAGGACATCGAATGTATCCATCAGTGAATTGAATTTCGGATCATCAATCAGTTTCGTGGTATCTTCGCTCAATGCGCGGACAAATGCATCGGGATCTTCCCGCTCTTCATAGACCTGTGCAAGGTAGTGGGCGGCCAGAGACCAGTCCTCTTTCATTACACCGGTGGGAGATTCCATGCCGCCAGCTTTGAGCTGCTCGATCAGCTCTTTGAATGAATCCAGTGTGGCATAATCGGATGGTACAAAGGGTTTGCCGATAATCTTTTCGATAGCATCGGCATTATAGATAATGCCGCGGGCCTCGACACAGACCGGAAAGCCATAGACCTTACCACCAACACTGATAGCATGCGTGGTATCATTGACCCATTGCTGGTCGCTGAGATCAAGCGCATGCTCTTCCGCCAGAGAGTAGATGTCCTTAGCATCCACCATGGACAAGGTATAGGGATTGTTGGATGCATACCGAGTCGCAAGGTGAGCGGAAACTGTATCATTGGAATAGTATACTTCCACCGGAACACCGGTCTCAGCAGTATACCGTTCCGCCATCTGAAGCATCTGATCCTGGATTTCCATCTTGGAGTTGAAGATGGTAATTCCATCACCGGAACCACTGGATGCATCAGAATCGGAGGAGCCTCCGCATGCTACGAGGAAAACACACACTAACGAAAGAATCATGGCCAGAGCCAAAACTTGTGTGATTCTTTTTCTCACTCTTTTACCTCCATTTTCAGTATTTGGTCTTTGCGCTGAATTGCTCTGCAAAAAGTAACCATTCTTGTTCAAAATTTAACATAATACTTCAAATAATTCAATGTAGCGGGCAGTTTTCCAAACCTTTTTCCCTGTTTTCACCAATATGGAGTTAGCTAATTGTACTAAATCATGCATGGAAAAAAATACCTTGATTCCTTTGATGACTATCCGTTGCAAAATCAGGGATTTTCTTTAGAACCGCTAAGAACCGATATTTTCATTTTTAAATCAGAAAACCACCGCTTCGTCGGATTGAAGCGGTGGTAAATGTTGTCTTTGAAAACGGAACTCATTTCTGATAATTCCGCAAATATTCCTCGACCTGATGCTGCGTCGGCATGACGCGGAGGGCACCCTTTTTCGTGGTGACAAGAGACGCCGCCGCATTGGCAAAACACAGCATCTCCCCTAACTGCTCCCTTGTCATAGAATCCAGATCATGGTCCAGAAGATAATTCAGAACACAGGCGCAGAACGTATCGCCGGCACCGGTAGTTTCAATTGTATCCGGATTGACGAATGCTTCCGCAAATACCTTTTCACTGCCAATATAAGCACAGCTTCCATCTTTACCCATGGATAGACAGATCAGCTGTATCTGAGGATAGGTATCAAACAGGATCCGGATTCCCTCGTCAAAATCCTCCACCCCTGTAAACCACTGGATCTCATTATCGGAGATCTTCAGCACATCGCAGTGCTCAAGCCCCCAGGCGACCTGTACTTTCGCATCTTCGAGATCGTTCCATAGTGGCGGACGGAGATTCGGGTCAAAAGAACGAATACATCCGGCCATCTCGGCATAGTTCAGAGCCTGACGAGTAGCTGACCGGGCGGGTTCGTCTGTTAACGACAGGGTCCCGAAATGAAAGATCCTGCTGTCACGGATCCTGTCTTCATCGATTTCTTCCGCCGTCAGATTGATATCGGCACCCGGTTTGCGGTAGAACGAAAAATCCCGGTCGCCGTCTTCCATGGTATGAACAAATGCCAGTGTAGTATGGACCTCATCATCCATCTTCATACCGTCAGTATCGATTCCCTGCTCTGTCGCCGCCTGCTTGAGCTGATGACCGAACATATCATTGCCGACCTTGCCGATGAATGAGACTTTCTTACCAAGACGGGCAAGCATGGATAACACATTGCACGGCGCACCGCCGGGATTTGCCTCAAACACAGGATTGCCCTGATCGGATGAGCCGTTCTCCGTAAAGTCAATCAGCAACTCTCCCAGTGCAGTTACGTCATAATTTCTCTGTTTCATTGCCGTCATCGTCCTCCAATCCATACTGCAGCAGTTCATTTAATCTGCCGTTATAATACTCATTCACCTTTTTTTCTTTCCAGTTATTCACTTCCGCCATGACAGAAAGTAGTTCATCCGCGACTTCCTCCATGCTGGTGGGTTCCGCCTGTCTCAGATATTGCTTCATGCGGTACAGAACCTTTTCTGAATGAAGCTGACCTGCTACTACTTCTCCGAACTCTCTGGGAAACCCGCTTCTCACAAACTGTTCGATAAGTTCGATCTGGAATTGACTGTACTTTTGTTTCAACTCTTCCAATTCAAAGCTCCAAAACATCTCACTGTAAAAAAACAGAACATTTCAGAGAGTTCCAAAATGTTCTGCTTTCGATTCATTAATCATTAATCGGTTTCATGGTCGGGAACAGGATAACATCACGAATGGAATTGCAACCTGAAAGCAGCATGACGCATCGGTCGATGCCGATGCCCAGACCGCCGATGGGAGGCATGCCGTATTCCATGGCATTGATGTAGTCCTCATCCATCATGCCCGCTTCTTCGTCGCCCTTTTCTCTCATTTCCATCTGCTTCTGGAAACGTTCCAGCTGATCGATGGGGTCATTCAGCTCAGAAAAGGCATTGCCCATCTCACTATGGCAGATGAACAGTTCAAAACGCTCGGTGATACGGGGATCCTCAGGATTTTTCTTTGCCAGCGGAGAAACATCCACCGGATGAGAAGTAATGAAGGTCGGCTGCACCAGCTTCTCTTCTACTTTCTGGTCAAAGGATTCATACAGTGCATTGCCCCAGGTCGGATCTTTTCCATCCAGATCGATACCGGCATTCTTCGCAGCCTGAACGGCTTCCGCGTCGTCGGAAATGGCCATGAAGTCGATGCCGACATATTCCTTGACTGCTTCTGCCATCGTCATTCTCTTCCAGCCGGGAGACAGATCGATGGTTTCACCCTGCCACTCCACTTCATAGGTGCCGAGGATCTCATTGGCAGCGCCGGAGAGGATATCCTCAAAGATATCCATCATGGTATACATGTCTCCGTATGCTTCATACAGTTCAACCGTGGTAAACTCCGGATTGTGCTTCGTATCCATTCCTTCATTGCGGAAGATACGGCCGATCTCATACACACGCTCGATACCGCCGACAATAAGACGCTTCAGGTTCAGTTCCGTGGCGATACGAAGGAACATATCGATATCCAGAGTATTATGATGTGTGATAAAGGGACGTGCGGTGGCACCGCCGGAAATGCTGTTGAGAACTGGAGTCTCGACCTCCATGTATCCCCGGTTATCAAGATACTTGCGGATATAACTGATGAACTTCGAACGGATCTCAAAATTGCGGCGGCTCTCGTCGGACATGATCAGATCCACATAACGCTGACGGTATTTCAGCTCGATATTCGTCATTCCATGGAATTTTTCCGGAAGCGGTCTGAGAGATTTGCTCAGAAGAACAACCTTGGATACATGAACCGTGATCTCTTCTGTCTTTGTTTTAAAGACATATCCTTCCACGCCAATGATATCGCCGATATCATATTTGCGGAAATCCTTAAACTCCTGTTCCGAAACTGCATCGGAGCGGATATAAAGCTGAATCTGTCCCCGGTCATCCTTGATATGACAGAAGATTGCTTTTCCCATACCGCGTTTTGCCATAATACGGCCGCAGACTTTTACATCCTTATTCTCAAATTCCTCATAGGAGTTTTTAATCTCGGCAGACCATGCGGTACGATCAAAACGGGTCTGCTTGAATGGATCCCGGCCTTCATCCTGAAAGTATTTCAGTTTATCACGACGGACCTGAAGGATCTCAGACAGGGTCTGAGTCTGTTCCTGCTTATTCACTTCCGGCTTGTTCTCTTTGCTCATGGAAACTCTCCCGTCTTAATTATTAGCTACTTCGATGACCTTGAACTTCAGCACACCCATTTCGGTTTCCAGTTCAATGGTATCACCGGCAGTGTGTCCAAACAGTGCCTGCCCGATGGGAGAGTCATCCGAAATGCGTCCTTTCAGGGGATTCGCTTCCTGGGAACCGACGATCTCATAGACTTCCTCTTCATTCTCGTCCATATCGAGAATGGTAACACGGCTGCCGAGATTGACTCCGTTATGTCCCGGAGCTGCCTGTTTTTCCACTATTTCAGCATTCTCAATCAGGTCTTTCAGTTCAGCGATTCTGGAATAAAGCTTGCCCTGTTCGGTCTTCGCTTCATCATATTCGCTGTTTTCACTTAAATCACCGAAGCTGCGGGCTTCCTTGATCAGTTCGGAAACTTCTTTCTCCCGAACAGTCTCACAATACTCCAGCTCTTTTTTTAAGTCGTCCAGACGCTCCTGACTCATCTTATATCTGCTGATATCTGCCATTTGTTCTGTTCTCCTTTGATATATTGATAATTCCTTTATTTCTTAGTTAGTTAAAGAATTATAGTTCTTTAATTTTTATGTGTCAATAACCGGTTTCAGGCACTCTGCTGTTCTTCTTCGGTGCTTTCTTCTTCCGCGGAAGAATTGGCCGAGGAGTAACCGTTCATGGCGTCTACTGCCGCCTGAACGGCCTTATCGCTGCGAAGCAGTCCATCCGGATCCATTGCTGCATCATTGACGACCACATCCGGATTGACTCCCTTGGAGTCGGAGAGATCCACACGCTTCGGTGTCAGATACTTGTGATTGGAGATATGGACCGCACTGCCGTCGCTCAATTCAATAGTTGTCTGACTGCGGGCTTTGCCTGTAGTAGGTGCACCGACGATCGTGGCCCAGCCGTATTCCTGAAGCGCAGCCGCAAAGTACTCCGCCGCACTGAAGGAATTCTCATTAATCAGTACGGACATGACCATCTGCAGGCAGACATTGTCCGATTTCTTGACGGTCTCCTTGCCGGAGCTGTCAACGGAAACGAAGATCTCGCCGGCCGGAAGGACATAGTCCATGACCTTGATCAGTTCGGAAAGCATACCGCCCGGATTGTCACGGACATCAAAGATCAGAGAAGTCGCGCCCTGCGTCACAAGGTTGTCGATAGCAGCGATCGTCGCGTCTCCGCTTCCCGCATCAAAATTGGTGATGCGGATATAACCCACAAGATCACTGGTAAGCTCGTACGAAACCGGATTGTTGTAGATAACGGAGCAGTCCAGTTTATACGTGACTTTGTCTCCATCGTCCAGAACGAGAAGATTGATCTTGGAATCGATCTTGGAGGAGACCAGCTCCCGGATACCGTCCACGGTAAGATCGGTCACGTCTTCATCATCCACAGCGATGATGATCTGGCCTTCCCGAAGCTTTGCAGCAGAAGCAGGTGTGTTTTCCTGCACCGACCGGATACGGAATCCACCGGTCTCGTCATCCTTGTCGATGGTAACACCGATGCCTTCATACTGGTTGGCAGAATGAAGTTTATAAGATTTATACTCATCGGCTGTCATATAGTAGCTCCACCGGTCTCCCAGGCTATCGATCATTGCGGATGCTGCCGCATTTTTCAGATCGCCGGCCTTATAGTCACCGATATAGTTCTTTGTCACAGCATTCTGCACTTCAAGATAGCGCTTGGCATCCTTGAATTCCTTTCTGCCGCCAAACTGTCCATACGTATAAAACAGTGTTGCAGCAGCCGCGATCGCGGCACAGAGGATGCAGAGCAGAATCACTGCCCAGGGTCTCATTCCCCGGCGTCTTCTACGGATAACGGTTTTCTGTTGATCCATTTGAGGTCCGCCTCCCAAAATACGCAATTTGCCGGGCAGTCTCGAAGACTGCCCGGTAGAATGTAATCAAAAAGTCATTCGCCCGCGTTTATCATCCGATCGGAAGTACTGCAATAACCAGCATGATGATAAAACAAAGTGCTAGAACGATGCATATGATCTGTCTTGTTTTATTGCTCATAGTCTTAAACCTTCAGATAATTACGAATGGCGTTGACGCCGCCGACTCCGCCGATAACGACACCGATGGCAAGAAAGATCAGCAGCACGGGCACTGCCAGCTCACTAAACGGAACTACCTTGACAAAGGTTCCGGCGATGGTCTCCATCACCTTGCCGGTGACGAGCTCATAAAGACCCCATTCCGCGAAAAACGCGATCAGAGCGCCAAGGATGCCAAGTACCAGTCCTTCCACAACAAAGGGAAGACGGATAAATCCATTGGTCGCACCGACCATTCGCATGATGGCGATCTCATCCTGTCGGCTGTAGGTAGCCAGTTTGATCGTATTGGACATGATGAAAAATGAAACCAGCACCAGAACAGCAACAAGAACCAGAGAAATAACAGTAACGATGTTTCTTACCGTAATAAAGCCGTTTGCGTAATCAATGTGCGCATTGACCTTGGCGATCCCGGGGATCGCAGCGAGAGCATCTCGTGTCTCCAGCATTTTGGAAATATCATTGAGATGAACGACATACCGGTTGCGGAATACCGAAGAATCGATTCCTTCCATGAGGACGGAGTCATAGTCCTTCATGAAATTATCCATGGCAGTCTCTTTCGTCACATATTCCACCGATGCGATGTTTTCAATGCCGGAAATGGAGGCTTCCAGTCCCCTGGCCTCTTCATCGGAGAGATTCTCTTCCACAAAAGCGACGACCTCATTCTCCTGTTCGAGATTATGAATCAGAGAACTGATGTTCACGGAGACAACGCCGAGACTTCCGATAATGATCAGACATGCAACGATTACCGCCACTGTGGCAAAGGACATGAATTTGTGTGTAAAGATACCACGGAAACCTTCCCGTATTAAATAACCTGTTTTACTGATCATAGCCGTAATACCCGTCCATTCCGTCACTGATGACACGTCCATCCTCGATGGAGATAACACGTTTGGAAAACGCATTCACCAGTTCCTTTTCATGTGTAACAACAAGGATCGTCGTGCCCATTTCATTGTTGATCTTTTCAAGGATCAGCATCAGTTCCAATGAGCGGACAGGATCCAGGTTGCCGGTAGGTTCGTCTGCAATGATCATGCGGGGATTGTTCACCAGAGCTCTGGCGATACCGATTCTCTGCTGTTCGCCGCCGGACATTTCCTCCGGCAGACGTTTCTCATTGCCCTCCAGTCCGACAAGTTCCAGCATCTTGGGCACGCGTTCCTGGATGTTTTTCTCCGGAGCACCTACCACACGCATGGCAAAAGCCACATTGTCATATACGTTCATATGCGGAATCAGGCGGAAATCCTGGAATACCACACCGATCGTACGGCGCATCTTGGGAACTTTGTTCTTCTTAAGCTGTCCCATATCGAAGCCATTGACGATGATGGATCCCTCAGTGGGCTGGATCTCACCGGTGAGAAGTTTCGTAATGGTCGTTTTGCCGGAACCGGAAGGTCCGACCAGAAAAACGAATTCCCCTTCATTTATTGTAACGTTAACATGATACAGAGCTTCCGTCTGGCTGCTCTGATATACCATGCTGACATCTTTCATTTCAACCATGTAAGGATATCCTCCTAGACGAGTATGATCAGCCTTTTAAACGATTGGTTCCGGCTGCACTGAGAGAATCCAGATATTTTTTGACCATCATTGCAACCTTGAACACGATTGCGTGATCAAACTCTCTCAGATCAAGACCCGTCAGTTTTTTGATCTTCTCAAGACGATAGACCAGAGTATTTCTGTGTACATACAGTTTTCTGGATGTTTCGGAAACATTCAGATTGTTTTCAAAGAACTTGTTGATGGTCTCAAGAGTATCTTCATCCAGAGACTCGATGGGATTCTTCTTGAAGACTTCCTGCAGGAACATCTCGCAAAGAGTAGTGGGAAGCTGATAGATAATACGTCCCAGACCAAGATTCTCATAACTGATCACGGTCTTTTCGGTCTCAAATACCCGGCCGACATCAATGGCGACCTGCGCTTCCTTATAACGGTCCGCAAGTTCTCTCAGATGCTTGGCAACCGTACTGACGCCAACGACACAGTGGACCTGAAGCTGATCACGAAGAGATTTCTCAATGGAGTGGGCCATTGCCAGGATCTCTTCACTGTCATCGTTCGCAGAAAGCTCCTTGATTACAACGATATCGGTCTCGCTCACAGAGAGGACAAAATCATGCTGCTTATCCGGGAACATATTCTGAATGACTTCCACAGAAACGATTTCCGGATGATCGTACTGACGTACAAGAAATACAGCGCGGGGAACCTCCGTCACGAAGTGGAGCTCCTTTGCGCGCACATAAACGTCGCCGGGAAGAATATTATCCGAAATGATATTCTTCACGAATGCAGCCTTGTTATGCTTCTCTTCATAATTCGTTTTTGCCTCATTAAAGGCTACTGCCGCCAGAACACATCCGCTCTGAGCAAGCTCATCCGTTCCTTCCACGAAAACCGCGTAATCGAACTTATTGCCGTTAATGCCGATCAGTTTATAGGTGCGTACGTCGGATACCGTGACCTTTTCCAATTCATGATCCGAGACCTGAAAATCCTTCAGCCGGGAGCCGATCATGGACAGTTCACTGCACGCCACCACGAAACCTTGATTATCGATAACCCCGATACATCTGTTTGTTGCTTCTTTCATCTGTGATATTACACTCTGAAAAATTCTGCTAGACATAAGATACCTCCCGGGTTGTCATTAAACTGAATAAATAAATGGATAATAAATCACAATAATAATATCGTGTTTTTGTGCGTTTTTCAATAGAAAGAACGTTTGTTTTTGTTAATTTTTTAAAGTCTTTGCATTTATGCGTGAAAAACACGCGAAATTCGTTCAATTTTTTTAGTTAAAATAATGTCATCAGAATGCACAATTCATTGTCAGTCAATTGACGTATTTCTCCCCTGTCAAGGGTCGGATCCAATGAAATACCACCGATTTCCTGCCGATGCAGAGAAATCACCGTGCCACCAACCGCGGCAATCATGCGTTTCACCTGATGATATTTCCCCTCCGTCACGGTCACAATGCATTTCTTTTCGTCATCCCGTTCCAGTTTTGCCGGAAGACATACCGTGCCGTCATCCAGATGGATTCCCTGCTGAAAAAGAATTTCCGCATCATCCCGGAGGTCTCCCTGAAACCCCACATGATAGACCTTCTCCACAGAATATTTGGGAGAGATCATACGATGGGCAAACTGTCCGTCATTGGTCAGAAAGATCAGGCCAGTGGTATCTTTATCCAGACGTCCAACAGGAAACACATTCTGATCCAGCACAGCCTTCGGGAGCAGATCCGCAATCGTCGCCTGACGACGGTCTTCCATTGCAGTAACGTAACCATCCGGTTTATTCATCATGTAATAAAAATATTTGCGATACATGATATTTTCCCCGTCCATGCACACCACATCGGAATCCTCAGATATTTTATGATCCGGAGAAGTCTGCACTTCCCCGTTGACGGTGATACGTCCGGCTTTAATGATCCTGTGAAGATCCTTCCTTCCGAGATTCAAAATATCATTTAAATACTTATCCAGTCTCATATCAGTCTTATAAAAAATCCCGGTCGGAAAACCGGCCGGGATTTTAATGGAT
>JAEIGA010019885.1_pt1 | contig 10234 bp, 9 predicted proteins | sample 9270691 | NCBI WGS metagenome assembly JAEIGA01 (sample SAMN17057246, study PRJNA624740) | gut metagenome | biome: biome; isolation source: fecal sample | host: Bos grunniens | place: China: Xizang | collected 2019
AACTCCAGTTTCATTCGCAGCATTAGCATATGATGCAGTATACATTGTAAAACAAGCTATCGAACAAGCTGGTTCTACAGACTACGCAAAAGTTGTTGAAGCATTAACAACTGGTACATTTACAGGATTAGTTACATCAAGCGAAGGATTTAACTTCAGTAATGGTAACCCTGTAAAAGCTGCTACAGTTATTACATTTAAAGACGGTAAAGAAGTAGAAGCAAAATAATAATGTATTTAAACAAGGCAGCATAGCATGCTGCCTTGTATGAATGTTTATAAAACAAAAAAATATAATTTAAAAAAATTAGGAAAGGAGTTCTTATGGATTTATTTTTAGAAGGACTAAAAAATGGACTTGCCATGGGTAGTATCTTCGCTTTAATGGCGCTTGGATATTCAATGGTTTACGGTATTGTAAAAATGATAAATTTCGCTCACTCTGAATTCATAACGATAGGTGGTTTTACCGCTTACTATCTAACAGAGAAGTTATTAAATCCAATTATGGGTTATACAATTTGGACGCTTTTGATAAGCTTACTTGTTGCCGTCGTCGTCTGTGTTATAGTCGCAATCATAACAGAAAGATTTGCATATAGACCATTAAGAAAAAAAGGTTCATCAAGAATTACTGCCCTTATTACTGCTATAGGTGTTAGTTATGTTTTAAGTGGATTTATGAATGCGATTAACAATTCGCAATTACAATTCCACACATATTTTAATAACAATACAGCATTCTTTATTGCGATTATCACAACTGCTGTGTTATTAACATTACTAACATTCTTCGTAAAGAAAACAAAAATTGGGATTGCGATGAGAGCTGTATCTGAAAATGAAGAAGCTGCTAAATTAATGGGTATTAATAATAACTTCATTATTAGTTTAACATTTGTTATTGGATCAACTCTAGCTGCAATCGGTGTTATTATTTATCTATTACGTGCTCCATATTTCAATTTCGAACTTGGATCTGTAACAATTGGATTATATCCATTCGTTGCTGCTGTTATCGGTGGAATTGGAAGTTTACCTGGTGCCGTATTAGGAGGATTCTTAATTGGTATTTTAAGAGAATTTACCGCAGCCTATGGTATTTCTCAATGGGCTGATACTATTGTTTATGGAATATTTGTAATAATCTTACTATTTAAACCTGCTGGTCTTCTTGGTAAAGATACAAGAGAGAAGGTGTAATTATGTTGTTTAAGAGAATGGAAAAGAAAAAATTAATAAGTAACATAATCGCAATAACATTATTACTTGCTTTCTCTGTTTTAATTGAAGGAGGAACAACTCTTCCTAAAATTATTAATTTAATATTTATTTATTCAATAGCTGCATTATCACTAAATGTTATTTGTGGATGTCTTGGAGAATTTGTTCTAGGACATGGAGGATTCTTATTAATTGGATACACAGTATTTGTTTTAGTATCAACGTTCTTAAAAGATGTTATTGATCCTGTATTCTTTAGAGGAAGTATTTATACAGTATTAGGTGGTAAATTACATCTATTAGGATATGTTATTGTTATATTACTTGTTTTAATCTGTGGTATTATTACAGGATTGATTGGTTTATTAGTTGGAGCAATCGCGCTTGGTCGATTAAAAGGAGACTATCTTGCGATTGTAACATTAGGAATTAGTTTAATCTTTGTTAATATTGCTAAAAACTTTAAGGCTATTGGAGGAGCGGCTGGTATTGGTTCTTCATCATTCTTAGGTGGAACACCATTACTTTATGCTATCTTCTTAGTTGTAGTAATTTTCTTAATAATGTCATTTATGAAGTCTAGATTTGGACGTGCAATTCTTGCTTGTCGTGATGATAATATCGCCGCAGAAGCAAGTGGGGTAGCAGTTAATAAATATAAAGTATTAGCATTTACTTTCGCATCATTTATTGCGGGGATTGCTGGTGGATTACTTGCTAACTATACTACATATGCACCAACAACATTTGGACAAGATAGATCAATCTTATTCTTAATTATTATTGTGCTTGGTGGTTTAGGTTCATTAACAGGATCTATTATCGCTTCAAGTCTAATTGTAGTTTATGAACTTTGGTTCTGCCAACAAACATGGGTTCCAGAATTCTTTACAAGTAACCCTAAAATTATTTATGGTATTATCCTAGTATTAATTATGTTATTCCGCTCAAGTGGTATCTTAGGAACAGCAGAATTTACTTGGGATTGGTTCTATAAAAAGATTAAAAAAGTATGGGGAACTATTTTTAATAAAAAAACTCCAAAGGAGGTTGAATAATTATGGCTCAAACTGTATTAAAAGCAAATAATATTTCAATCGTATTTGGTGGTTTACATGCGGTTGAAGATTTCACAATTGAAATCAAAGAAGGAGAATTAGTAGGATTAATTGGTCCGAATGGTGCAGGTAAAACAACTGTATTTAATATGTTAACAGGAGTTTATGTTCCAACTAGTGGTACGGTTGAATTACGTGGACAAGATGTAACTAAATTAAGTCCTCATGCCAGAGTAAAAATTGGTATTTCTCGTACTTTCCAAAATATTCGTTTATTTAAAAGAATGAGTGTTTTAGAAAATGTTAAAGTTTCATCAAACGTTCATATGAATTATGGAATCTTTTCAGCAATTTTTAAAACAAAAAAATATTGGGCCGAAGAAGACAAAGCAACACAAGAAGCTTTAGAAATTTTAGAAGTTCTAGGACTTGCAGAATATAAAGATGAACAAGCTCAAAACTTACCATATGGTAAACAAAGAAAATTAGAAATTGCTAGAGCACTTGCATCTCATCCAGCAATTCTTTGTTTAGATGAACCTGCGGCAGGTATGAACCCAATTGAAACGGAAGAATTGATGGAAACTATTCAAATAGTAAGGGAAAAATTCAAGACAGCAATTCTTTTGATTGAACATGATATGAAACTAGTAATGGGAATTTGTGAGTGGATTAAAGTTATTAGTTTTGGAAAAGAGATCGCAACAGGTACACCAGCTGAAATTAAGAATAACAAAGAAGTTATCGCAGCTTATTTAGGAGAGTAAATATATGTTAGAAGTAAAAAATTTATCTGTAACATACAATGGAAATATTAAAGCTCTTAAAAAAGTTAATATTAATGTTTCAAAAGGTGAATTAGTTGTATTAATAGGGGCCAATGGTGCTGGTAAAACAACAATGTTAAAGGCTTTAACAGGACTAGTAAAGGTTGATTCCGGTAGTTTTGCAAATTTAGATTTAACAGGTTTAACAGATAAAAGAACATTAAATAGATTTTGTGGATCAAAAACTACTGATAAATTACTAGCAGTGTTTGAAACAAGTGAAAAAGTTTTTGAATTCTTACAAAGAGCTGAAGATGGTGATGAAATTGTTCCAGGATTTTCTCCTGCACAAATTAATAAATTAAAAGCCAAATATCATAAATATTCTACTGCTAATCTTTTAAAGATTCCTGCATACAATGCAATTATGTATGGGGTAGCGCATGTTCCTGAAGGACGTCAAGTTTTTGCGAATTTAACTGTTCAAGAAAACTTAGAAATGGGTGCCTATAAACGACACAATGCGACAAAAATCAAAGAAGACTTAAAAGAAGTGTTTGAAAGATTTCCACGTCTTGAAGAAAGAAGAAAACAAAAAGCGGGTACTTTATCTGGTGGAGAACAACAAATGCTTGCTATGGCAAGAGCAATGATGAGTAAACCTAAAATTTTATTATTAGATGAACCATCAATGGGGTTATCACCAATTTTCGTTAATGAAATTTTTGATATTATCAAACACCTACATGAAACAGGGATTACTATTTTGCTAGTAGAACAAAATGCTAAAGCTGCATTATCAATTGCTGATAAAGCATATGTTTTAGAAAATGGTAATGTTGTGTTAAGTGGTAGTGGTAGTGAATTATTAAATAACGATAAAGTAAAAGAAGCATATTTAGGTGCATAATTAAATAAACAAAAAAGATACAAACCAAATGGTTTGTATCTTTTATTATGTCTTAAAAATTATTAATTAAGAGAAAAATTTATCATAAAGATTATTTAACTCTTCTTTAAATTTTTCAGTTTTTTCCTTATTAAAAGTAGTGCTATCAATTCCTAATAAATCGTCAACACTATTATGTAATATTTCCGCAATTCTTCTTAATTGGAATAAATTAGGCTCCTGTAAACCACGTTCTATTTTAGAATAATTAGATTGGTTCATAGGAATTTTAAATGCCATTTCTTTTTGAGACATATCCATATCTTCCCTTAAATCTCTTACTCTTCTGCCAAAAGCATGGTTCATACTATCACCTCTTTTTTATTATATACGTATAATTGTGTTTTTTTTAAAAAAATATTCAAAAAAGTATAAATGTAAAAATGTTAGTTAAAAACTAACTAACACTTTTAGGATAAAAGTTAATGTATACCTTTTGTTAAAAAATCATTTTTTGGCTGTTACTATCATATATTTGTATGAGGTGAAATTGTGAAATTTATATATCATGATTTGATAACAAATTATGAGGTAAAAGGTCATGGAGAATCGATAATAATGCTACATGGTTGGAATGCAGATGTTTCAATTTATGAATCAATAGTCAATGTTCTTAAAAGAAAATATTTGGTATATATTATTGATCTACCTGGGTTTGGTGAAAGTATGATCCCTGCTATACCCTATGAACTAGATGATTATGTAGATTTTATTCATTCTTTTATTAATGATTTAAATATTGATAATCCTATTTTAATAGGTCATTCATTTGGTGGGCGAATCGCAATAAGATATGCGACTAAATTTAAAATTAATAAGTTAATTTTAATTAGTAGTGCAGGGATTAAAAGGTTTAATATAAAAACTAAATATAAAATATACAAATATAAACTTAAAAAGAAATATTATATGTTAACAAGAAACATTACTAAATTAGAAGAGCTTCAAAACAATTCTGGAAGCACTGATTATCAATGTTTAAATAATACGATGAAAAAAACAATGATCAACATTATTAATACTAACCAAACCAAAGAATTAAAATGTATACTTGTTCCAACACTATTATTATGGGGAAAAAATGATTTACAAACTCCATATAAAGATGCATTATTAATGAATAAAAAAATTAAAGATTCAGGCCTTGTTACATTTAATCACTCTGGGCATTTTCCATTTATTGATGAAGAATACTTATTTTTAAAGGTTTTATCATCTTTTTTAGAAGTTGGTGATATTAAATGATATATATATCTTTAATCTTTTTAATATTTATACTAGTACCTAAAATGTTTGTTTTTTTTACATTATTTCAACAAGATGGATATAACCCTAAAAAATATTATTTAAATCTTAAAAAACATTATTTATATACGCTATCAACATATTTAGAATATATAAGTCTTATAATGTTAATTAGTTATTATATTAATTATAATTGGTATTTGATGGTTTTAGAAATATTTTTTATTTTGGGTTCATTTATGTTAAGTAAACAATTAGTATTAGTTCCTGTTTTGACTAAAAGATTGTTAAGATTACTTATCACATTTTGTATTGTTTGTATAATACCATATATATTCTTTAGTAAACATCTATTGGTTTTTACTATTGAAACGGTATTAATACCTATTATTATTTTAATTGCTAGTTATATAATATTACCACTTGAATACCAAATAAAAAAATATTATTATCAAAAAACGAAAAACAAACTGAATAAATATCAAATGATTAATATTGGTATTACTGGTAGTTTTGGTAAAACCTCAACTAAGAATTTTTTATATTGCTTACTTAAAGAAAAATATTATACATATAAAACCCCTAAATCATATAATACACCAATGGGAATAAGTAAAGTTGTTAATAATGAACTACCAATATTAAGTGATGTTTTTATTGTAGAAATGGGTGCATGTAATATTGGTGATATTAATGAATTAGTCAATCTAGTTAATATAGATATTGGTATAATTACGGAAATAGGACCTCAACATTTAGAAACATTTAAAACAATAGATAATGTTTTAAAAACTAAACTAGAAATTTTAAACAGCAAAAATTTAAAAACCTTAATCATTAATCAAGATAATGTATATTTAAAAAATACAATATATCCAAACAATATTAATATTATAAGAATAGGGATAAATGAAGAAGCTGATTATATGGCTAAAAATATCGTTGTAAATGATATATATTTATCGTTTGATTTATATTACCAAAACACTATTTTAACAAGTATAAAAACTAAACTACTTGGACAACACAATATATATAATTTGTTATCTTCAATCGCAGTTAGTATTAATATGGGGATAGATATTGAGAGTATCAGAAAAAGTTGTTTACAAATAGAACCGGTTTTACATAGATTAAGCACTACTAAAGATGGCAACCTTAAAATTATAGATGATGCTTTTAATTCTAATATCACAGGTTTTAAAAATGCGGTTGATGTATTGAAACTTTCGAAGTCCAACAAAATAGTAATCACTCCAGGAATTGTAGATGGGGGAGTACATCTAAAAGAATTAAATAAAGAGGCAGCCAAAAAGTTAACAGAAATAGATTTTGTCTTATTAGTAGATAATCAAGCATCTAAATATATTCAAGAATATTTTGATGATAACGCATTTACAAATTATCAAGTAGTTAAATCTTTTAAACAAGCATATAATATTGTACAAAAAGAAAGTAAATCACAGGATATTACTTTGTTAATAGAAAATGATTTACCAGATAATTATTTAAGGAGGTAAAAATGAATATAGGTGTTTTATTTGGAGGTATTAGCGTTGAACATGATATTTCTATTATTTCTGCGATTCAGGTTATCAAGGCATTAGATAAAAATAAATATCAAGTAATTCCAATATATATAACTAAACAAGGTGAGTTTTTAAGTGGAAAAAGATATTCTGAGATAGAAACTTATAAAAATGTGTTAAAACCAAAAAAAAGTGAATACGTAAATTTAACACGCAAGAATAAAGGGTGTTATTTATCATATCTTTATAAAAAGTTTAAAAATGGGCTTAAAATAGACTTAATTTTGCCAATTATGCATGGAAAAGGCGTAGAAGATGGAAATATCAGTGGATTTTTAGAAATTTTAAATATTCCGTATATTTCTTCTAAAACATTAGGAGCAAGTATTTTACAAGATAAAGAGTACACAAAAATATTCTTAAAAGAAAAAAACATTAATACTTTAGAATATATTGTGTTAAAAAATAAAGAATATAACAATAATAATGAATATCCATTAATTATCAAACCAGCAAGTCTTGGATCTAGTATTGGTATTAGCAAAGTAAACAATGATTATGAATATGAAAATAGTATCAATCAAGCTTTTAAGTATGATAATAAAATAATTGTCGAAAAATGTCTAACTAATTTTAAAGAATATAGTATTGCTTTGTACAAGTATAAAAGCGAACTAAAAGAATCTCAAATAGAAGAAATAAAATTTAATGGAGATATATATCGTTTTATTGATAAATATCAAAGTGGAACAAAAGTAGAAGAAACACATCATATATTACCTGCTAAAATAAGTAACGAACTAAAGAATGAAATAATATCAACTAGCAAGGAAATATATCATCAACTAGATTTAAAAGGGGTTGTAAGGGTGGACTTTTTATATGATAACGAAACACATAAGTTATATGTCAATGAAGTAAATACAATTCCTGGTTCACTAAGTTTTTATTTATTTAAATTACCATTTAAAGATTTATTAGATGAATTAATTAAAGAATGTTTAATGGATTATCATAAACAAAAAGAATTAATTGAAGTATTTAATTCTAGTGTTCTTGTAAATAATACTTTAAAACAAAAGAAGTAAAAGAAAAATGTCGAATTAATATTCGACATTATTTTTTATAGTTCAATAATTCTAATAGTATTAGTAATACCATGTTCTACTCCAAAACCACCAGTTAAAATAATTTTAGAGCCCTTTTTAAATCCAAATTTTTTGGCGGCTTGAATAGCAATATCATCACATAAGCTAATATTATCGATATACTTTGCGGAAACAGGAATAACACCACAATAATAACTCAAACGTCTTGATGTATCAATGGAGTCAGTACATGCGATTAAAGGTACAGATGGTTTAAAGCGACATATACGTTTTGCTGTACCACCAGTTTCAGTGAAAGCAATAATTGCGACTACATTATCTAAAGATGCAGCACATTCACAAGCACAAATACCAATAGCATCATTTTGATTTTCAAAAACAAAAGATGAGTCTTTCCATAAAAAGTTTTTGTAATTAAACATTTTCTCAGCTGTTTTTGCGATACGATCCATCATTTCTACACTTTCATATGGATATTTACCAACAGCAGATTCTCCACTTAACATTATTGCATCACATCCATCAAGGATTGCGTTGGCAACATCACTTGCTTCAGCTCTTGTAGGACGAGGATTTTTAATCATTGATTCTAACATATGAGTAGCAATGATAACAGGTTTTCCTAAAGCATTAGCTTTGGATACAATTTGTTTTTGATAGAAAGGAACCATTTCAGCTTGAACTTCAACCCCTAAATCTCCACGAGCAACCATTACACCATTTGCGACATTCAATATTTCATCGATATTATCTAACCCTTCTTGATTTTCTATTTTAGCAATTATTTCAATTTTAGGTTTACCGAATTTTTTTAATAATTCCTTTACTTCTAAAACATCTTCTGCACGTCTTACAAATGATAAAGCAATTAAATCAATTCCGTTTTCACAACCAAATTTAATATCATTATAATCTTTTTCAGAAATAAATGGCATTGAAAGTTTTGTAGAAGGAACATTTATACCTTTACGGTTTTTTAATATACCATCGTTTTCTACTAAACATGTAATAATATTATCATTTAATTCTTGAACGGTTAACTTAATATTTCCGTCATCAACTAAGATAGCATCACCAATTTCTAAATCGTTATATAAATCTGGATATGTAATAGAAAATTCATGACTATTACCTAAAATATCATTAGGAACAATTTTTATTACATCTCCTTTAGATACTTTAGCTTCATCATTTTCAAAAAAACCTGTTCTAATTTCAGGACCTTTGGTGTCTAACATAATTCCAATAGATTTACCTACTTGTTTTTCAGCAGCTCTAATATTAGCGATATGTTTTAAAGCAACATCATAAACAGCATGACTAAAATTAAGTCTAGCAACATTCATTCCTGATTCAATCATTTTAGTTAAAGCTTCAACATTATCTATTGAAGGTCCAACTGTACAAACTATTTTTGTTTTTCTTATCATATTTTATAATACCTCCTAAAAGATATAACCTTGTATATAATACCACAAATCATAAAAAAAAGGATGTTTTTTATAAAACTAATTAATTCAGCATATTTTCAGTTAGAATACTTGGAAAATTCAGGTAAGTATGGTATAATATATAAGAGGTAAAAGAGATGAATACGAATTTTTTAAATGTTATCGAAGAAATGTCTAACATTTTAAAAGAAAAAAGAGTTCTGCTTGCTTGTTCTACAGGAGTTGATTCAACAGTACTACTTGATTTGTTATTACAAATAAAAGGTATTAAAGAAGTTGTTATTGCTCATGTAAATCATCAAAAAAGAACAGAGTCAGTTACAGAAGAAGCATACATTAAAGATTATTGTTTAAAAAATAATTTAAGATGTTTTACTTTAAAGTTACCGATTGAACAAAAAGGTAATTTTCAAGAATGGGCTAGAAATCAAAGATATCAATTCTTTAAAGATATCATTAAAGAAGAAAATTGTGACATCTTATTAACAGCTCATCATGCTGATGATAATTTAGAAACGATTTTAATGCGTTTCATCAAGGGATCTAGTTTAAAAGGTTATGCGGGAATACCTAAGATAACGAATGAAGATAATTATAATATATATCGTCCACTATTAAGTATTTCAAAAAAAGAAATAGTTGAATACGCAAAAGAAAAAAATATTAAATATTTTGAGGATTCATCTAATAGTGAAGATGATTACACACGTAATCGTATTAGAAAGTATTTAGTACCAGTTATGTTACAAGAAAATCCTTCTTTATATAATGCGGTTAATAATTACTCTAATACATTATTTGAAAGCAGTAAAATGCTTGAAGAACAAATAAAAAAATTTATAAAAAATGAAGTTGTGTATGATAATAATATTATAACTATTAAAATAGAATCGTTATTAAAT
>JAEIGA010019886.1_pt1 | contig 10234 bp, 11 predicted proteins | sample 9270691 | NCBI WGS metagenome assembly JAEIGA01 (sample SAMN17057246, study PRJNA624740) | gut metagenome | biome: biome; isolation source: fecal sample | host: Bos grunniens | place: China: Xizang | collected 2019
ATCAACGAGAGCCGTTCTTTTACAGAATGGCTCTCGTTCGTTTATTCATTGTTAAGACGCTGGGCGATGTAAGCTGGCACTTCTTTTTCCGGGATTTCCAGCGCATAGGCAAATTCTTCGCTGAGAGTTCGCTCCGCATTGGACAAGAGCCGTTCATCAGCAGTGCTGAAACGCCGTCCGGCGGCGGAACAGGACTTTTTCTCCAGATACAGTCTTTGTATCAGCAGAAGCAGTTCGTCTGTCAGGCCACGAAACAGGATCTGACCGTACTCATCGGCACGCTGCCTGGCATCGGCGATCCAGTCCAGATCACGACCACGGACAGCATCCAGAAGCGCGTCAATCTCCTGCTTGGTCATCAGTTTCCTCATCTTTTCCAGCAGTTTGGGGTTGCCGGTGGGTACATAGGTCAGGCAGGTGGGAGTGGCCTTGGGTCTTAGCACATAGTACTCCTGCTTGTTGGTTCCCGACCGGTTTAAAGAAGTAATGCAGATGTTCTCTATGGTACAGATTCCCGTGGCACCGTATGCCACGACTTCTCCAATTTGAAACATAGTCCCTCCTGTTCAGCGGGCGACGATCCTACGTGTTAATTGTATCAAAAAAGCGGGTTTCTCGCCAGAGAGTTTTTGAACAAATCCGAGGGATTCTTTCAGGCCGGAACAGGGGAGTTTTGCACAATCTTTACAATAGCTGGTCGATGGCGTCCGACAGACGGGCAAATTCTTCAATAGAGAGAGTTTCTCCTCTGACTGTTTCCGGGAAACCGCAGGATGTCACTGCTTCCTGCAGCTGAGCCTTGGAAAGATTGCCAAAGGCAGAGGAAAGACCGTTGATCAGCTTTTTCCGTCTCTGGGCGAAGCTGGCACGAACGGTGCGGAAAAACAGTGCTTCGTTTCGTACCGGGCAAACAGGCTCCTTTCGTACTTCCAGGTGCAGAACGGCGGAGGTGACTTTTGGCTGAGGGATGAAGCAGCCGGCCGGGACGTCAAAAAGGATGGAAGGGACTGCGTGATACTGACAGAAAACCGTAAAAGCACCGTAGGCTTCTGTGCCGGGTGCGGCGCAGATTCTTTGCGCCACTTCCTTTTGCACCATTACTGTGACGGATTCAAAGCATCCGGCTTCCAACAGAGCTGCCAGAATGTCCGAAGTAATGTAATAAGGGAGATTGGCGCAGGCCTTGGGACGCAGTCCCGAAAAAGTCTCCTTGACCAATTGGGGAATATTCTGCTTGAGAATGTCGTCGAAGCGGATTTCCAGATTGGAAAATTCTCCCATGGTCTCTGCCAGAACCGGCTTCAGGCTGCGGTCTACCTCCACAGCAAGCACTTTTCCTGCGCGAAGACATAACTGCTGGGTCAGAGGGCCAATGCCGGGGCCGATTTCCAAAACGCCGCAGGTTTCGTCTACACCGGCTTCTTCTGCGATACGCTGAGGAACCCATGCCTGTGTCAGAAAGTTCTGCCCCTTGGCCTTAGAAAAATGAAAGCCGTGGCGTTCCAAAAGATCTTTGATCTGGCTGATATTGCAAAGCTCCATGGCGGTTTGCTCCCTTTTGTTGATTTTCTCTATCATAACAGAAACACGCTCCAATTGCAAATGGCATACGGCTTGTTTACAGGTCATAGGATGTGATCGGGGGTGGTTTTGTGAAACAGGGCAGAGGCTTTCTTCTTTGTCTGATGATACTGCTGGGCGGCTGTATTGCAGTATCTGCCGCATTTGTGGAGCAGCCGTCTGTTGCGGCAGGGGCGTGGGGACTGCGGTTTTCCGAAGAAGGGGAGCCGCCTGTGGGAAATACCAATCAAAGTGCTTTGGCGGAATATGACGCGGCTTATCTGGGAAACACGGAAGAAAAGACCCTCTATCTGACCTTTGACGCCGGGTATGAAAACGGCTGTACGGAACAGATATTGGATGTGCTGAAGAAGCATCAGGTTCCGGCGGCCTTTTTTCTGGTAGGAAATTATCTGCAGACACAACCGGACTTGGTACGTCGTATGGTGGAGGAGGGACACACCGTAGGAAACCATACGTGGCATCACTACGACATGTCCCGGATTGCAGAACGGACGGCCTTTGAGGAAGAGCTTCAAATGGTAGAAAGTGAATACAAGGCAATCACAGGGCAAGAAATGCCGAAATTCTACCGGCCGCCTCAGGGGACGTACAGTGAAGATAATCTGAAGATGGCACAGGAACTGGGCTACAAAACCGTGTTCTGGAGCCTTGCTTATGTGGATTGGAACAATGACGACCAGCCGACGGCGCAGGAGGCTTTTGAGAAACTGCTGCCGCGAATTCACAACGGTGCCGTCATCCTTCTTCATTCCACCTCTGCCACCAATGCAGCGATCCTGGACACCTTGCTGACCCGGTATGAGGAAATGGGGTATCGGTTCTGTCCTCTGGAAGATTTATTTGCAGCCTGACGCACCAATTGAGACCTTCCACATATCATGGAATGAACGGGGCAACGCCCCTGTAATCCATTCAGGAGGTCTTATCTATGAACTGCAATTCTTCCGGCTTCTGCGCCTATGGCAGCAACTGGTGGTGGATCATCATTCTGGTCGTCATCCTGCTGTGGGGCAATAACGGCATCGGTAACGGCTGCGGTGGCTGCTGCGACAATAACTGCGGCTGCTGATCCTACATTGCAAAAAGCACTCTGCCACAGGCAGAGTGCTTTTTGCTTAAAATCAGACAGGATCTTCATCCAATTTGGAAAAAGACTCGGCAGTGTCGGAAAACAGAGTCTGCAGTCCGGAGAGAGCCTCTTCCAATTGAGTCAGGTTGGTGCGAATTTCCTGTGTCAGGGAGGAAAGCTTCTGCCCGGAGACTTCGCAACGTCCGGTAAAACCATCCAAAATTTCGGTCAGCTGCTGCCGGATCCGGGAAGAACGCTCAGCAGCCAAACGCTCAGTGGCTTCTGCTCTGCGGTAGGCTTCCAGTTCCAAAGAGGCATAGTCTTCGTCACGGGCTTTCAGTGCAGCCTCTGCTTCCACCAGCTTGACTTCCAATGCCTGCATGGCGTCGGCGTCGTCTCTGCGTTCCTTCTGCAGCTGTTCCAGCTGAGCATCCTTATAGGCAAGAGAGGCCTGTACTTCGTCCAGCTGTTGTGCCAGTCTGGCACGTTCTTTTTCTTCTTTCCGAAGGGCTTCCTGGTGCTCTGCAGCCACACGGGTCATGTAGTCGCTGACGTCCACACGGTTGAAGCCGCCGATGGAGGTTCTGAATTTTGTAAAATCACCCATAAAAGTGCCTCCCGAACAAAAATTGACATTTTTATTATGGTATCACAGTTTTACGGGAAACACAATGAAAAAAACGCATCAGGCATTTTTTCTGCAAATATCTCTTTACTTTGCGGCCTCAATTTGGTATAATCATCGGGCAAATGATCTATGCGCCCGTAGCTCAGCTGGATAGAGTGACAGACTCCGACTCTGTAGGTCGCACGTTCGAATCGTGTCGGGCGTACCAAAAAAGGAAGCACCCCCAACCGGGGTGCTTCCTTTTTTGGTGCAGAAAGACCGCGCGATTCGAAAGTGAAATTCAACAGTCCGGGGGATATGATGCAAAGATCATATCTGTAAGAGCAGGACTACGAAAAAAAGACAGATTTTGCATTAGTTCGTCATTTTTTGGCGTTTTCGCTATGATTTCCCCTGTTTCGATTGAAAACGATATAGGGATATGCTATGATGCGCATAAACTAAAGCCCCATTTATTCAGGAAATTTCGGCGGCTGACGGGAGGATATGATTATGCTCATCGACATTCACGCACACGTGTACAGAAAACCTATTCCGATCGCAGCACCGCCCTTCTGTTCTGCAGAAGAGCTGCTGGCCTACAATGACAGACTGGGAATTGACATTGCATTTTTGCTGCCCATCGTCAACCCGGAAATGTATTATCCCCAGACCAACGAGGATATTATTGAGATTGCGCAACAGTATCCCGATCGCTTTGTACCCTTCTGCAACATCGACCCCAGAGCTATGAACAACAACCCCAACTCTCCTCTGGACAAGCCTCTGCAGTATTATAAGGATCTGGGCTGCAAAGGCATCGGCGAGGTTATGCCCAATATGGATCTGTTGGATCCCAAGGTACAGAATTTGTTCTATTGTGCAGAAAAAGTAGGCCTGCCTGTGACCTATGACGGCTCTGTGGAACATGACGGAGATTTCGGCCTTTATGACGATCCCGGTCTGCCTCAGCTGGAGTGCACGCTGCAGCGGTTCCCCAAGCTGACTATTTTCGGTCATGGTCCTGTGTTCTGGTCTGAGATCGCCAAGCTGGAGACCGTCGGAGAGCGCGGCGTCTTCCACAGGTTCCAGGGCGGACAGGTGGTTCGCCTGCCCAACTCCAAGATCAAGGAAGAGGGAACGGTACCGAAGCTCCTGCGGAAGTATCCCAACCTGATGTGCGACCTGTCCGACTGCACGGCGTACAACGCTCTGACCCGTGACGAAGATTATATTGTCAGTTTTATTGAAGAGTTCGGCGATCGGATGTTCTTTGGTACGGATGTGGTAGCGTCCTTCATGGAAGTGCCTCTGATCGGTACGTTGGAACGTTGGCTGAAGGAAGGCAAGATCTCCAAGGCCAACTACAATAAGATTACCCACGAAAACGCAATGAAGATGTTCGATCTGTAAAAAGAAGCAAGACGCCGGAAATCTCACGATTTCCGGCGCCTTTTTATCGGTTCACACAGCAAACTGCTTGATTGCAGGAATATGCAATTGTTGATTTTTGTTTGCTTGAAAAGAGGCTATATGTTATAGTAAAAACAGTCATCTACCCCCCCTAAATAACGAGGTGCGCTATGAATATCGATACCAAAGAATTATTGAACAATCTTTGTATGGCAGAAGATATCAAAGCATTTATTGAGGACTATGGAGAGGAATTTCTTAACATCTCTTTTCCTGAATTGCTGAACCAGATGTCTGTTCAAAAAGGGATGAATGTGGCAGAGGTTGCCAAAAAGTCAAGACAGGGAGACTATGTTTATAAAGTCTTTCGTGGGGAGAGAACACCAAGCCGAGATATTGTTTTGGCAATCTCTGTGGGAATGGGTCTTTCTTTGAAAGAAACACAACTGCTGCTGCGTGTGGCTAAGATGGCAGCATTGGATCCACGGGACAAGCGGGATTCTATATTGATTTATGGACTGAAGGAAAAACTTGGTGTAGATCGGCTTAACGATCTGCTTTATGAGATAAAAGAAAAAACGCTGTGAGGCTGATTGTGCATGACAGAACAGGATAAATACAGATTATCCCTATACACCACTGTGGAGGTGCTTCGTACTACGCAGTACGGTAGCGTGGAATTGGTGGAATCGAGTCTGGATGGGGCGCGATATATCAAAAAGACATATCCTGCAGATAAAAGAGATGTTTTTCGTGTGCTGGCTACGATCAAGCATCCGCACATTCCAGAGATTAAAGAAATCTTTTTTGATGCGGACACCATTGTTATCGAACAGTATTTGGTGGGGGAAACAGTAGCACATCATCTTGAACGGCGACATGGTTTCGGAAAAAAAGAGGTGCGGCGAATCTTTCAAGAACTTCTGGCTGCAATTGGTGCGCTGCATGAAAACAATATTATCCATCGGGATATCAAGCCGGAAAACATTATCATCCAACCCGATGGACGCGTGATTTTGCTAGACTATGGCATAGCCAGACTTTACACAAAAAACAGCAATACGGATACAGAGTTACTGGGGACTGTCGGATATGCAGCGCCGGAACAATTTGGCTTCGCGCAAAGTGACTGCAGAACGGATATTTATGGTCTGGGTAAAACCATGGAGAAGATTTTTGCTGTGAGTAAGGTTCCGGGAGACATAGAAAAAGCAACGGTCAGATGTGTGAATTTTGATCCTGAGCGCCGCTTCCAATCTGTAGAAGAGGTTAGAAAATATCTCCTGTGTAAGAAAAGAAGCAAAGGCTTTCTGATGGCTGCATACATATTCACAATGATTGCCGGGGTTTGCTGCTTTATGCCGAGATCTACGGAGACACTCATATACGGAGCAGTGCCGGAACGAATCGTGAACATCTATGAGGCCGGGATGGAGGTTCCTTGTTTGCCTATGCCGGCCGATGGCAAATATCAAGCGTCTGTTCCGTTGAATGAGGACGGTAAAAAGACAAGAATTACCGCCGAAAGAAACGGAGATACCTGTCGGATCACGGTGGATGGAACAACGTTCTCTTTTGAGGATGATCACAGCTTGTCAAAAGCGGATTATCCTTCCGGAACGACTCACATGGAAATTTTATTTTATGACATGAATGAAGACGGTATCCTTGATATTTTGCCGATCATTGCCAACGCCGCCAAAGTGCAGTGGCAGGATGGGACAGTCAATTTGTTAAAAAATTATACGCTTGCATGGTGCATTTGGTTTGACGGAAGAGATTTTCGGCGCTGCGATACAAGAATGGAATGTGTTCTGGAGCAATTCTGCGTGTTCCAAGCGCCGGGCTGTCTGTGGACGGATTTTCCGTATTACTATAAACTGGAAGCCGGAGAAATTGTGCGATTATGGTAAAATTGGACTCTTTGTCCAAGACAAATAGAATACGTTGTGATAAAATAACAAGAGATAAGCCATGAAAGCCTATCTCTTGTTATTTTTCATAATGCATAATGTCGCTCAATTGGCACTGCAGGTAGTCACACAGGCGCGCCAGGACACCAAGATCTACCCGGGCAACCTTGTTCTGACAGTACTTTTGCAGTTGTGTCCGTTGGACGCCGGCACCAAGAACAATGGCGTTTTTACTGATGCCGTGAGCCAGCCGATATTCCTCCAGTGTCAGAACAACACGACCGGCAGATTTGTTTTCGTTTAGCAAATAATCACCCCTTGAATAAAATATACAAAAACAGAGTGAAAATTGACGGAGGTAATATCTTACTGTATAATAAGTTACAGAGTCGTTATTAATACACAAAAAGAAAGAGAGGGAAAAATAATGATCAAGGTGCTGTATAAACGGGTTTGGGCGGCGATGAAAGGAAGATTCTGGAAACTGTTCGGACTGACCTGGCTGGGCGTGTTTTTATCGGGAATTGCAGGTACGCTGGGCGGCCCGGTGCTGGGCGTCGGCATCGGTGTGGGTTGGCTGTTGAGTGTTGGCACGACGATGATTTTCTTGCGAGGTTACCGGGGGGAAACAATCGGTGCCCTCCAGCTGTTTGACTATTTCTCCGACTGGAAAACCATCAAGCGTATCCTTTGCGGTATGGGGTGGATGGTTCTTTGGGTTCTTCTTTGGACCCTGATCCCGGTTGTTGGAATTGTGTTCGGTGCGATCCGCGCCTATGAATATCGGTTGGTGCCGTATATTCTTGCCACAGAGCCGGAAGTTTCTCCTACTGAGGCTTTGAAGGTGTCCAAAGAACGGACCATGGGCTACAAGGGAAAAATGTTTGGCGCAGATTTGCTTTGGAATGGTGTTTACTTAGCGGTTGAGTTTGTTATAGGACTCTTTTTTGGGCTTATTATCGAAACTTTCTATTGGTGGGAGTTGTATTCTGTGGTTTCGGTGATAAATTTGCTGCTGATTATTGCGTATACTTTCATCGCACCTGTATTTTCCGGGCTGCTGTCGGCGGCGTTCTATGATGAAATTATGAAACCAACGATGAACACAACTGCTTACACAGATAAGTTTTGTACCCAATGCGGAGCACCTCTCTCGGGCATTTCCAATTATTGTCCCCGTTGCGGCAGCCAAATAAAGTAATCCGGGAGGAAAACATATGAATTGTCCGAATTGCGGAACGAAGCAAAAACCGGGCAGCCTGTTTTGTCACAACTGTGGCAGCCGGGTGGCGGAGGGAGAAGCTTCTTTCGCTTCTCCGGTTCAGGTGCCGTCTAAAAGAAAGCGGAGAAGGACGCCTGTTATTCTGGTATCTGTCATCGCTGCACTTGTTTTATTGGGGGCGCTGGGCTGTTGGCTTCTGCTGCTGGGGGAGGAGGTTCAGGAGCTTCCGATACGGCAGCCAGAAACGATCCCTGCGGAAGAAGCGGTTTCTTCCAAAGAGGAAGCGGTTGTGGAACCGGTGGAACCTGAGGTAACGGACGCTGCCTGTGAGACCTTATGGCAGAATGTAGTATATCGGGTTCCGATGCTCAAGTTGGATGGTGTGTCCACGGAGGAAGTCAATGCCGCCATCTATGACACCTTATATCCCCAAATCGAGGAACTGATGGAATATGAAGCGGAGGGAGGCCCTTTTAACGGTGGCTGTCCTGTTGCCATAAATTACGAATGGATCTGCAAAAAGGATGTTGTTTCAATCCTTGCTTGGAGTGGCCCGTTGGCCGGTGGAACAATCAACTATTATTCGTGGAATGTGTCAGCAAAGACCGGTGAACTGCTGAGCGTGGCAGAGGTCGTCAGGACGTTTGGCATGACAGAGGAAGAGTTCTATTCGAAGGCCAGGACACTGATGGTAGGGAAGGTTCGAACAAATAATCCTTATCTTACAGATGAGGATTTCCAAAAGGGCAAAGAAGAAACCGGTGCGCAGGAAAATCTGGACAAAGTCCGTCTGTATATCAACGCCGAGGGAAGTCTGTGTATTGCCGCCAGAATTCAGACCTTTGCCGGTGCAGGTATGTATTATGAGCTGTATGAGCTGGAAAACGGAGAAATGGATGATTCCGGTTATCAGGGAATACCGGAGCCCGATTCTCAGCCGGAGCTTCCGACCGATGCTTTGCGCATCGGACAGGAGATCACAGTCAGCGGTGCAGTACAGTATTCCAATGAACCGAGCGATATTGGCGAAGAATACTGTTTCTTTGATGTGCCTTCCTATTCCTACATATACGAGGGGATCGATTACGAACAGTGTGCGAATGAAACCGACGTCATCTTTACAAGAGGCAAAGCGACGGAGTTGCTGAAAGATTACATCGGACAGAGCGTTGAGATCAAAGGCGTATTCGGCTCGGAAATGCACGGAATTCCATACATTGATAATATTACTGTGGTTACCGGAACAAAAACGCAAGAAGAAAACACGGGCTTTCATACCGGCTATCAGGCTTATGATGAAAAACTTGAGGAGTATGCGGAAGCGCTTTCTCTGCCTGAGGAGATGTTTCAGGGAAAGTATGACTATGGACATGACTGTTCGTCCATTAACGCTCTGTGCATTTACCCGGATACAAAACTATCTTATGCGCTCTATGATTTTGACAAAAACGGAACCCCCGAACTGTTTATCGGCACGGAGTGGGGGCTCATTGATCTCTATCTGCTGAAAGATGATTCCTGTGTTCGACCTTTTGTGGGCGACAGTTTTGGTTATCGAGCCAATCTGCATTTGCTAAGGGACGGCAGAATGAGACTGGACGGCTCCAGTGGCGCAGCATCAGGCACCTGTGAATTCTATCGTATTGGTGAGGATGGCGGCACTCTGATTATGGAGGAAGCCTATTATTGGGATGGAATGTTTGGCAGAGACGAGTATCTGGATGCTACCCATACCTATATCACCATTGAAGAGGGAGATCTGAACCCACTTTATGCTGATGAGGAAATAGACATTCTCGCTGAAATGTCGTGGATGCCGATTACCGAAATGAGTTCGGATGGTTTCGGTGGACGATAACGGAATACTCCGCAGCTTCGCGGCTCCGTGATGTTTGCCTTTCGGCTGCTTTGCAGCCGGGGCTTTGCCCTATGCGGCATTCGCCGCAGCGGCAAACATTCGAACCGCTGCAGCGTTTCTCGCCGAAATCGACCAAAAAGAAAAACCCATCCTTTCGGATGAGTTTTTCTTTTTGGTGGACGATAACGGACTCGAACCGCTGACCCTTCGCACGTCAAGCGAATGCTCTACCAGCTGAGCTAATCGTCCGGATGCAGGAGCTATTATACGGAAAAGGGGAGCGTTTGTCAAGTACTTTTTTCAAGAGAAAAAAAGAATTCCGTTTCTTGAAAAAATCTTTGAATTTTCTCTGGTAAGTGGGGTCATTCAGTGATATGATTCTATGTGAGAAAACAAAGAAAGGATGATCTTCTATGGCACAGAGATTTGCTTCGGCGTCGGATCGTATGCTTTCCAGAAAACAGCGCATTGTAGAGACGGCAGCCGGACAAAGAACGGCGGAGCTGGTACTGAAAAACAGCACCTATGTCAACGTGTTTTCCAATGAGCTGTGTCATGGAGACATCGC
>JAEIGA010019887.1_pt1 | contig 10234 bp, 14 predicted proteins | sample 9270691 | NCBI WGS metagenome assembly JAEIGA01 (sample SAMN17057246, study PRJNA624740) | gut metagenome | biome: biome; isolation source: fecal sample | host: Bos grunniens | place: China: Xizang | collected 2019
GGATTTACTTGCTTGCATTCATGGAAAAGTATCTTCCCATTGGAACTCTTTCTACCACAGACAAAAAGTATGAGGTCGTGATTGGTTGCAAAGTTCCGGATATTAGGCATGCGATTGGCTACTTGTCTACATATGGTGTCTGCATATTCAAAGGTGGCCTCTGGTGAGATGTGTTCCTTGATGTATTCTACAATTTGCCAAAACTCATCTACAGACTTGGTGGTTTGTGAATATAAACGGATATCTTTGGAGAAATCCAAACGATTGACTTCGCTCAAGTTCTCAATCACAATTGCTTCTCCATGAGTCTGTCCGACCAATCCTAAAACCTCTGCATGTCCATTTTTCCCATAGATGACGATTTGCTTGTTTGGGTTACCGTTGTGGTTATCGTACTCCTGTTTGATTCGCTTTTGTAATCGGAGAACGACGGGACATGTGGCATCAATGATTTCAATGTTGTTACTTTTAGCGATTTCGTAAGTGGTAGGAGGTTCGCCATGGGCGCGAAGTAAAACCTTCGCATGATGTAATTGGGCAAATTCTTCGTGGTTAATGGTAATCAGCCCCATTTTCTTGAGTCGTTCACATTCCTGTCCATTATGTACGATGTCGCCCAAGCAATAAAGCGTATTGCCCTTAGCTAATTCTTCTTCAGCTTTTTTAATGGCAGTTGTTACCCCGAAGCAGAATCCTGAACCGTTGTCTATTTCTACTTTAACCATGAATAGCACGTTGAAATTGCTCAGCCAACCATTGCTTTTGTTCTTCGATGGTCATTTGACTATTATCCAATAGGATGGCATCTTCAGCTTGACGAAGCGGACTGACAGCACGGTTTTGATCGATATAGTCTCGTTCTTTAACGTTGGCCAAAATATCTTCATAAGATGCTTCCTGGCCTTTAGCTTTTAATTCATCATAACGACGTTGGGCTCTGATTTCTGCAGAAGCCGTTACAAATATCTTCAGTTCTGCATCCGGGAATACTACAGTGCCGATATCACGTCCATCCATGACAATACCTTTAGCCTTTCCCATTTCCTGTTGGATCCGAACCATAGCTTCTCGAACAAATCCCAAAGTAGCTACCGGGCTGACATGTGATGATACTTCCATGCTACGGATTTTGTCTTCTACTAACTGGCCGTTCAAGAATGTGATAGGGCGTTGCGTATCCGGATCCAATTGGAATGAAATGCGGATATTAGGCATAGCTTTTTCCAATGCGTCAGTTAGTATTCCTTCAGAAGTGAATAAACCATTTTCAAGACAATATAATGTTACGGCACGATACATGGCGCCACTATCTATATATATGTATCCTATTTCCTTGGCCAAATCCTTAGCCATAGTGCTCTTTCCACAGGATGAATACCCGTCGATGGCAATTGTTATTTTCTTCATGATGTATATCGGTTGATAATTTGCTTCAAAGATAAGGAAAGTTCTCTGTATTGGGACTACATAACAAGAAAATAACAGGTTTTAGCATATTTTTTGATGCAAAAGCTTTTTATATGAAATAAAAGTATTACATTTGTCGCAATTAGTGAGAATACACTTTAATTTTTAAATAACAATTTTATGGAAGTTAAAAAATCACCCAAAGCGGATTTGGAAAAGAAGAAGACTACCGGTCTGCTTATCGGTTACGTACTTGCATTAGCTGTTATGTTTATTGCGTTCGAATGGAGTGAACGTGATAAGGTTATTAACATTGATACAGGTATGGGCGAGTTCGTTTTTGAAGAAGAAATTATTCCTATCACAGAACAGGAAGAACAGAAGACTCCTCCTCCACCACCTGAAGCACCGAAGGCTGAAGAAATCATCGAAATTGCAGAAAATGATGCAAACGTAGAAGAAACTACTATTCAGGCTTCCGATGAAACAGACAAGGCTGTAGAAGTGAAGTATGTACCAGTAGAAGTGGAAGAAGAAGAAGTTGAAGAACAACAAATCTTCCAGGTAGTAGAAGAAATGCCTGAATTCCCTGGTGGTATGGCTGAATGTATGAAGTGGTTGAGCAAGAACATGAAATATCCTACTATTTCACAGGAAAATGGTGTTCAAGGTCGTGTAATCGTTCAGTTTGTGGTTAACCGTGACGGTTCAATCGTTGATGCGGTTGTAGCTCGTGGTGTTGACCCATACTTGGATAAGGAAGCTCTCCGCGTAGTAGGTTTGATGCCTAAGTGGAAGCCAGGTAAGCAACGTGGTAAAGAAGTACGCGTTAAGTATACTTTGCCTGTTATGTTTAGATTACAGTAATTTTATTCATAAAAATGAGGAGGCTGCCTTTAAAGCAGCCTCTTTTTCTATTACCTTATTATATATGTGTTATTCCGCTCCCCAATTGTTGGATAAAATCAATGATTATATCAAGCAGATGCCCTATGCCCGTCCTCCTATGGGATTGTATGAACCGATACAATATGAGTTGTCTTTAGGTGGTAAACGAATTCGTCCTGTTTTGATGCTAATGGCGTACAATTTGTTTAAGGACGATGTAGAGACAATTCTTTCTCAAGCAGTAGGGCTTGAAACGTATCACAATCATACACTACTCCATGATGATGTCATGGATAAGGCTGATATGCGTAGGGGAAAACCAACCGTTCACAATGTGTGGAATGAAAATACAGCCATCTTGTCGGGTGATGCCATGTTGATATTGGCGTATCAGTTGATGGCGGATTGTCCGAATGAGAAGCTGAAGCCTGTTCTTGATATTTTCTTGCAAACCACCATGGAGATTTGCGAAGGTCAGCAATGGGATATGGAATTTGAAACCCGAATGGATGTCTCTATAGATGAATATATAGAGATGATACGACTGAAGACCTCTGTTTTGTTGGCTGCAGCATTGAAAATAGGTGCATGTTTAGCAGGTGCTTCGGAACAAGATTGTAATCAGCTTTATGAATTTGGTTTAAAGATGGGTCTCGCATTTCAACTTCAAGACGATTATTTGGATGTGTATGGTGATCCGAAAGTATTCGGGAAGAATATAGGTGGTGATATCTATTGTAATAAGAAAACCTATATGCTGATTACAGCACTACAAAAGGCGGATGCAGCTCAATTGGAAGAGTTGAACAAATGGTTGGCTATAAAAGATAATATGCATCCGGAAAAACTTGTGGCGGTTACACGTATTTATAATGAAATAGGAGTAGGTGAATGTTGCATGCAGAAAATCAATGCCTATTATGATGAAGGATTAGCTGCTTTGGATATAGTGGCATTGCCGGAAGAACGCAAGATTGCTTTGAAGGAATTTGTATGTAGTATGATGGATCGGAAGGTTTAAGTATGATTGATACCCATTCACATTTATTCGTAGAGGAATTTGTTGAAGACTTGTCTGAAGTGATATTGCGTGCTCAGCAAGCAGGTATTTCTCATGTCTTTATGCCCAATATTGATGATACAACAGTGGATGATATGTTGGCAGTTTGTAGCGCATATCCTGGCTACTGTTTCCCGATGATTGGATTTCATCCTACATCTGTAGATGCAAATGCTATGGATAAGGTGAAACGCATGAAAGAATATTTGGTAGATAATCATCCTTTTATTGCAGTCGGTGAGGTAGGTATGGATTTGTATTGGGATAAGACCTATTGTTTGGAACAGCAGCGGATATTTGATGAACAAATTCAATGGGCTCTGGAGTGGAATTTGCCGTTGGTTATTCATTGCCGAGAGGCATTTGATGAACTGTTGGAAGTGATGGCTCCTTATAAGCATACAGATTTGAGTGGCATCTTTCATAGTTTTACTGGTACTTGTGAAGATGTTTTGCGGGTTTTGGATTATAGGAATTTTATGATAGGGATTAATGGAGTTGTTACTTTTAAAAAAAGTACATTGCCGGAAATCCTTCAGAATGTTCCTTTGAGTCGAATAGTTGTTGAAACCGATTCACCCTATTTGGCTCCAGCACCTTTTCGTGGAAAAAGAAATGAATCTTCCTATATAATAAAGGTCGTAGAAAAACTTGCAGAAGTATATTCTTTGAGAGTAGATGAAATTTCACAAATAACGTCCAAAAACGCACTAAAAGTGTTCAAAAGGGTGGGATAGTCTTTAAAGTTTATTAAAAAAACGGGTTTAAAGTAAGTTTAATCTTAATAAATCTGCATAAGACGAAAAAAAAGAATACATTTGTAGCTGAAATCGCTTGTAAATCCCAAATTTCTTTGTAATTTGCACCCGATTTCATAAAAGGTGGATGAAAGAGTATCATTAGGAGAGATGCTCGAGTGGTTGAAGAGGCACGCCTGGAAAGCGTGTAAACGCCAAAAGTGTTTCGCGGGTTCGAATCCCGCTCTCTCCGCAGAAAAGAATGAAAAACTTAAATGTATAAATAATATTAATTAATTAATCTTAAAAAATTAGACACACATGAAAAAGTTATTTGCAATTCTTGCAGTGATGGGAGTCTTGACTCTTGGTTCAGTTCAGCCTATGATGGCTCAGGAAGAAGCAGCTGCTGCTGAAACAACAGTTGTTGAAGAAGGTGGTATCCACAAGGAAATTAAGACAAAGTACATCGAAGGTGGTGCTGACTTTATGTCTTTGGTATCTATCGCATTGGTTATCGGTTTGGCTTTCTGTATTGAACGTATCGTTTATTTGAGCTTGGCTGAAGTAAACACTAAGAAATTGATGGCTAACTTGGAAGCTGCTTTGGAAAAGGGTGATGTAGAAGGTGCTAAGACTATCTGCCGCAACACTCGTGGTCCTGTTGCTTCTATCTGCTACCAAGGTTTGATGAGAATCGACGAAGGTTTGGACGTAGTTGAACGTTCTGTAGTTTCTTACGGTGGTGTTCAAGCAGGTTACCTTGAAAAGGGTTGCTCTTGGATTACTTTGTTCATCGCGATGTCTCCATCTTTGGGATTCTTGGGTACTGTAATCGGTATGGTTATGGCATTCGACGATATCCAAGCAGCTGGTGATATTTCTCCGACAGTTGTTGCCGGTGGTATGAAAGTGGCTTTGATTACAACTATCTTCGGTATCGTAGCAGCATTGATTCTCCAAGTATTCTATAACTACATCTTGACTAAGATTGAAGCTTTGACAGCAGCTATGGAAGAATCTTCTATTTCTTTGCTTGATATGATCTTGAAGTACAACTTGAAGTACAAGAAGTAATCAATTCACTTAATTCTTACTATCTAAAAAATTAGAGAAATGGCAAAATTATCATACAGAGTATCCTACTATGTATTATATGCATTGTTTGCAATCATTGCTGTAGTACTAGGGCTTTTCTACTGCGTAGGATACGATAATCCGGTAGGTGATTTGAATTCACCTCAATATACTGATGCATTGATCTATTTGAAGTATGCTTTGGTGGTTGTTACTATCGCTTTAGCAGTATTCGCAGGTCTTGCTCAGTTTGTAGCTTCTTTGAAGGATAATCCTAAGGGAGCTGTGAATAGTTTGATTGCATTGGCTCTTTTGGCTGCAGTTATCATTGTAAGTTATTCTATTGCTTCTACTGACACTATTTTGGTGAACGGTGAACCTTACACTGATACAACCATGTTGAAGATTGCTGATATGTCTATTTATACAATGTATATATTAGGTGCAGTTGCAGCTGTTGCAACTATCATCAACATGACAGGTATCTTTAAGAAATAACATTATTCGTTGATTTAAATAGAAAAGAAAATGGCAAGAAAGAAAAGAGAGACTCCTGGATTAAATTCCAGCTCAACTGCCGACATGGCTTTCATTCTGCTTATCTTTTTCCTTATTACAACATCAATGGATACTGATAAGGGTTTGGCACGACGCCTTCCGCCTCCACCGGATCCTTCTCAAAAAAATCAAGATAATGTTATTGTTAAGGAACGTAATGTACTTCAGGTACGTTTGAACAAGGATAATCAGTTGATGGTTGGTTCTGAATATATGGAAGTTAATCAATTGAGAGCTAAAGCTAAGGAATTTATTGCTAATGTGAACAATGATGATAATCTTCCAGAAAAGCACGTAGTAAACATTCCTTTATTAGGTGGTGACTGCATGGTTACAAAGAATCACGTGATTTCTGTAACAAATGACGTTGGTACACAATATCAGGCCTATATTGATGTTCAGAATGAATTGGTAGCTGCTTATAATGAATTGAGAAATGAATTGGCTAAGGCTAAGTTTGGTGTTGAGTATGCAGAATGCGATGAAGATCAAATGAAAGCTATCCGCGATTTCTATCCTCAAAAGATTTCTGAAGCTGAACCTAAAAAGTATGGAGGTAAATAATTATGGGAAAATTTAATAAATCCGGTAAAAAAGGGATGCCTGAATTGAATACCTCTTCACTTCCTGACCTTATCTTCTCTATGTTGTTCTTCTTTATGATGATTACAACAATGCGTGAAGTAACGTTGAAGGTTCAGTTTAGAGCTCCGCAAGGAACAGAACTTGAAAAGTTGGAAAAGAAGTCTTTGGTTACATTTATTTATATTGGTCAACCAACTGCTCAGTTCCAAAAACAAATGGGTTCTGAAACTCGTATTCAGTTGAACGATAAGTTTGAAGATGTTTCTGCTGTTCAAGATTATATCTATCAAGAACGTGAAAACATGAAGGAAGAAGATCAGCCGTTTATGAGCGTATCTTTGAAAGTCGATAAAGAAACAAAGATGGGTCTTGTAACTGATGTAAAACAAGCACTTCGTCAGGCTTATGCATTGAATATTAACTATTCTGCTACTCAAAGACAGTAATTCAGTTAATAGATAAAAATAAGGAGTTGTCAATTGACAACTCCTTATTTTTATATCCCGTAGACATTTTTGTAAATGCGATTTTTAATATTATTGAGCATATCTTCTGATGACTCAAGTCCGTATGTTAAAAGTTTCATGGGAATCCATTCGTCATCCTTTCTATAAGGCGGCTGCATATATGGATATTCTTCTAGTTTAAATCCTTGTCGTTTGTAGAAAGCAATTCGTCTCCTACTGATTTCGTCTGTAGGTTCTTCAGCTTCTAATACAATAGGGACTTTATTCTTTTCTTTTAGAATCTGCAATGTTTGCGAACCATATCCCTTATTTCGATAGAACGGTTCTGTTGCGAAATGTTCTATATATATAAATTCAGTAAAATCCCAGTATGTTATTAAGCCTATATATACATTATTTACTGTAATACAATTACAGTAAAATATTGCGTTATGGTCTGTATATTGACGCTGATAGATTATATCACGTCTTTCTTCTATTGGGAATGCTTTAATCAGTAATTCTTCGATATTGTCATAAACCTTATCGTTCGTTCTGATTCTCTTTATTTCTATCATTATGATTCTTTACGTTCGTAATCAATGAATATGTACGGATAACTATGTTTTTCATCTGTCGTGTGTCTCTCCCTATTTGTTTCTTTCCATATGTTCTCATCAATAGAAGGGAAGAAGGCATCTGCTTGTTCTGGTGTATCTTCAATGAATGTAATACAAAGATTGTCTGCTATAGGCATTGCCTCTTCATATACACTTGCTCCACCTATGATGTATATTTCTTCCTCATTTTTACAGCTTTGTAATGCTTCTTGTAATGATGCATATCTTTCTGCTCCATCAAATGTAATGTCCTGACGACTTAATACTACGTTCCTACGGTTAGGTAAAGCACCTTTAGGGAGAGATTCAAATGTCTTTCTCCCCATGATAATAGTATGACCTGTAGTTAAAGCCTTGAATCGTTTCAAGTCGTTAGGAAGCCAGTAGAGAAGTTTGTTCTCAAATCCTATGGCGTTATTTTGAGCTATGGCTACAATGATGGATATACGGCTCATACGGCAACTATTCCTTTAATATGTGGATGTGGATTATAATCAACTAATTCGAAATCTTCATATTTGAAATCGAAGATACTCTTAACATTCGGATTGATTTTCATCTTAGGAAGAGCACGTGGTTCACGGCTTAATTGCAGTTCTACTTGTTCCAAATGGTTCAAATAGAGGTGTGTGTCGCCTGTAGTATGGATGAATTCACCCGGCTTCAATCCGGTAACTTGAGCAACCATCATCAATAATAAGGCATACGATGCAATGTTGAAAGGTACGCCTAAGAATGTATCAGCACTTCGTTGATACATCTGTAGGCTTAGTTTCCCGTCTGCTACATAAAACTGGAAGAACATGTGACAAGGTGGAAGATTCATGTTACCTAAGTCGGCCACGTTCCAAGCATTGACAATGATACGGCGTGAATTAGGATTATTCTTGATAGTGTCTATCACTTCACTGATTTGATCAATATGACCTCCATTATAATCAGGCCATGAACGCCATTGGTAACCGTAGATATGTCCAAGGTCACCATTTTCATCAGCCCATTCATTCCAGATACGAACTCCATTTTCTTGAAGGTACTTCACGTTTGTATCACCTTGTAAGAACCATAATAATTCATGGATGATGGATTTTAGGTGGAGTTTTTTGGTTGTCAGGAGTGGAAACCCTTCTTCTAAGTTAAAGCGCATCTGATGTCCAAATACGCTGATAGTACCAGTGCCGGTGCGATCCTCTTTACGCACACCTTCGGTAGTGATACGTTTCAGTAAATCTAAATATTGTTTCATGAGCCGATGATGTTTTTAGCGTTATTCCTTGATGGCCCATATGCTTCGGATGCCTAGGATAGCGATGGTGGCTATGGCCACAAACGATGTCCAAAGACTGTTGGGCTGATTCATTAATTCCATGGTTTGGTTTTTGAGAACCTCACGGACTGATTGAAGGATTAAACTGAATCCATCAAATGCATAAAACAAAATGCAGCAAGAAATAACACATGCAACAGTCAGAATATCCGACCAAAGTTTGGCGGAAGAGGCTGGCAACTTGCTCATAACCTTACGTGAGAAGCCGTTGTTGGCAATTTCTTGCTTGTTGGCCAGCATGAACTGACTGATTAATTGTTCGTCTTTTCTATTCATAACCGTTTTGTTTTAAGAAGTTGGCAAGCTTTTCTTTTCCTCTCGATATATGCGATTTGACAGTGCCTGATGGTATTTCCATGATCGCTGCAATCTTTTCTATCGGCAGATCTTCCATATAATGTAAGGTAACGCAAGTTCTTTCCGTTTCCTTCAGCAAGGAGAGTCCCCGGTAGATGTCCATTTCTTCGCCAATACGCTTCTGCTCGATTTGATAAGTGGCATCCACTTCCCAATCTTCTAACCCGGAAGTTTCTTTTCGGTTGCGAATATAGTCATAAAAAACATTATATGCAATTCTGAACAACCAAGTCGAAAAGTTTGACAGGTTTTTGAAGGTAGTGAGATGGGTATAGGCCTTTATGAATGTCTCTTGAGCCAAGTCGTCACTAAGCTCTTTATCACCTAAAGTTTGATGTAAAAAGAAACGCCGGATAGAGGACTGATACTTCTTGACCAAAGTGTCAAACGCCCGTTTGTTGCCGAAAGCAACTACTTGTGCAACCAACGCTATGTCGCTGATTTGGCTCATTGCTTTTCTTTTGGAAAATGATTATCTCTTTGGTTGGAGGGGCGGGTTGCATAAGCGATGATTATTTTACCTACTCCCATGCAGAATATAAGGAATCCGATGGCAGCAATTGCTTCTTCTTCAGTTAAATACCAAAGAAGTACGCCCAAACCGATACCCAAACAAATGTTCTTGATGCCTTTTGTCAAGGTTTCATTGTCCTGTGTGGTGGTAGAGGTATGTTCATTGAACAGTCCTTGGGGGATTTCCTTACCCGCAGCAAGAGCTTCAGATGCTAACTTGTATTTGGCTTGTTTATTTTTATAGCGGAAATACATGACGAAGCCAATAATGAATATCGGAAGTCCTAAACCCATGGTAATGGCTAAAATGGGAATAATCAGTGTGGTCTTAACGATGTCCGTTACCATGTTCTCTAATGCAAAGTTATCTGAACCTTCATAATCATCTGTATCTTCTATGGTGCTGATGACAGTTGTTTCTTGAAGTGTGTCAGAATCGGCTGTTTCTTGATTTTGTCCATAACTCTGTATGTAGAGGCATGTCAAGAATGTAAATAAAAAAAATAATCGTTTCATATGCTTATTATTTAATTGTTTTCTATACTTTAGACGAAATCAAAGATGCTTTCGGTTGCAAATAGACAAAATATTTTTTAGTTTTTCCCTTTTTCTCCGTATTTTTGTCTTCTAAAGAATGAATCCTTATGAATTTACCGCAA
>JAEIGA010019888.1_pt1 | contig 10233 bp, 9 predicted proteins | sample 9270691 | NCBI WGS metagenome assembly JAEIGA01 (sample SAMN17057246, study PRJNA624740) | gut metagenome | biome: biome; isolation source: fecal sample | host: Bos grunniens | place: China: Xizang | collected 2019
CTGTTTATCGTATGATCACGAAATGTATTCTCAAGGCGACGGGTCCACCGCCTCCTTATTCCCGCCGGAATATGGTCCAGTATCCATCCGGCAACGTGGGATTCCTTCTTGTCTTTCTTCTCCCGGTTCCCCTTCCTTGTGCTGCTCATCTTTGCAGCATCTTCTTCCAGCTTCTTTCGGTGAAATCCGATCAATTCTCCTCCCTCCTCACTCTGCGATCCTCATGATCCTCTCTCCCCAGAAGAAACAGATGATGATACCGGCAAGGGAAACTGTCATCACTGCCTGGCCGGCGAAAGTGTGATAGAGGGAATCCAGATAGGAGGGATTGGAAATCCTCAGATACATCACCATGAAAAAGGGCATCAGGAGCATGAGGTTCTTCTCGTAGATCTTCCCGCTTAAAAGGGTCCGTATCTCCTCCGCCGTCTCCATCTTTTTCCGGATGCGGACAAGAGAGTTCTTCATCACTTCCACGGAGTTCCCTCCCATGGTCTTCAGGATCTCGAGGATCACGGCGAACTGATGGATATCTTCATTCCCTGTGGCCAGAGCCATCTCATGGAACAATTCCTCCACCGGTATATGGACCTCGATCCCCTGGGCCACCTGTCGGAGCTGATCCACGAAGGCATCCTTCTCTCCGTAGGTCCCGCACAGTTCACGGTAACCTGCAAGACAGGCATTCTCCAGAGAGTATCCCGCCTGGAGGGAAAGGATAAGGGACTGAAGAAAATCATAGAAGCCCTTCTCCACCTGTTTCTTTCTCTGCTTCCTCTTTCGGTCCGCGGCAAACATCCCGTAGGGAATGAGAAGTATCTGCAGAAAGAAGACAGAGAAGATATTATCATACCAGATCGCTGCCAGCAGGCAGATCAGAATCTCCCCCGGCAGCCACTCTCTGAGCAGTTCTTTTATCCTCCTGATCAGATCTCCTCTTTTTGCATCGCCATTGTCGGGCATGGGTACTCTTTCATCCCCCTTTCGTAAGCCTCCATCTGGCCGTAAGCTTCCAGATTGTGGGTGTTCAGAAGGCAACTGACCGGCACCAGCTCTTCTCCCCGGTAGAGGAAAAGAGGATGTATCCGGTAATCCTCCCCCTCAAGACCGGCAAGCTCGATGATCTCCAGGAGACGCCGGTCCCCGTTCTTCAGCCTTCCCAGGTGGATCACCAGGTCTATGGAGGAAGCGATCTGTCCGCGCACCGCCCTCAAGGGCAGGTCTATACCCATCAGGGTCATGGTTTCCAGCCTGGACAGGGCATCCTTTGCCGAATTGGCATGGATGGAGCTCAGGGATCCGCTGTGTCCGGTGGAGAAGGCAGAAAGCATGGATAAGGCTTCCGCCCCTCTGACTTCCCCCACGATAATGCGGTTGGGCCTCATACGGAGGCTGGCCTTGATCAGGTCATTCATGGTCACCTCATTCTCCCCTTCCGCATTCGGATTCCTGGCCTCCAGGCGGACGAGATTGTCCACATGAAAAAACTGAAGTTCCGCGGAATCCTCGATGGTGATGATCCTCTCCCCGCTTCCGATATAGCCGGACAGGGCATTGATCAAAGAGGATTTTCCCGAGTTGGTGGCACCGCTGATGAGGATGTTGTAGCGGGCCCGGACGAAGGCTCCCAGTACCGGTTCAAGACCTGCGGGAAACGAACCGTACCCGATCAGCTTCTCCATGGTCATTCCACCCCGGAAAAACTTTCGGATCGTGATGGTGGGCCCCTCCAGGGAGATGGGCGGGATCACGATATGCACCCTGGAACCGTCCGGAAGACGACCGTCCACCACCGGCGAGGCCTCATTGACCACGCGGTTGATGGGGGCAAGGATCTGGTCTATGACCCGGTAGACTTCGTCCTCCGAGTCGAAGTGCTCAGGGGTCCTGGCCAGTTCCCCGTCTCTCTCCACAAAGATCTTGCCGGGGCCGATGACCATGATCTCCGTCACCCGGTCATCCCGCAGATACTTCTCCAGGATGCCCAGATTACGGATCGCGTCGAAGATCTGCTCCCGCAGAATGGTCTTCTCCTCCAGGCTCCCGCAGTTCTCCCGGCCCTCCCTGAGTATGGCATGATCAATGGCCCGGTAGATCTCGGCATCGGACAGCGTCATGCTGCCCTTTAAGGATCTGACCACTTCTTCCTTGATCCCGGCCCGGTCAAAGTGCCGGCCTGTGTCCTGATTCTGCATAGTCTCTCACCTCGATCCCTTCGGGAAGCAGCACCCGCCTTTGGGTCACAGCCTGAACAAACCTGCTGCAAAAGCTGTGGATCTGCTCCTGCCCCGGGAGGTTAAGAAGGACCACCCGGTCAAATTCCTGAAAAAATTCCAGGGAAGGAACAGCGGTATTCCCGAGGCCCACGTAGATCTTTCCATAGGTCGGATCCTCCCTCAGAATATGGAAAAACCAGCGGTAATCCTCCTCCGTAAGTCCCAGGAAGTCAAAAAACCAGGGCGGAGAATCGATGAAAAAGCCGGCCTCATCTCTCATGACCATCCCTTCCATCTCCCTCAGGATCTCCTCCTCATGGAGGTGGATATAGTAGCACAGACGGCTCATATCATATGTCCCGTCACCTGCTCCCATATCCTGGAATCCGAGATAAAGATCACCGGGGCGCAGTTCAGGCCGGATCCAGTCCCTCAAAGACAATCCGGAAAAAGGGGCATAGAGGGCGATGAGCCTGCTGTCCTCCCTTGGACGCTCCTGAAGGTTAAGGGCACAGCCCAGCTTCTCATCAATCAGGGGGACAAGACCGGCGGGGCTCTCCAGCCGGCAGAAATCCCCACTTCCTTCCACCCTGCCCAGGATCAGCAGATTCTCACAGGGAAAAGAAGGACAGATCCCGGTCAGTCTTTCCAGGAAATCCTCCCCCAGAAGATACAGGTCTGCCTGTTCTTCATCGGACAGCAGGTCCGGATCAGTAAAACAGTGGATATGTATATCGGCAGAAAGGCGGCGTCCCAGATAGACAGCCAGTCTTCTGGCATACTCCTGCTCCTCACCGATCACAATCCTCCGTCCCATGATCCCTCTGTCACCGTCCTCTCTCCGGTCCCTGCCGGTCTTGTGGATTTACTATAGCACAGGTATCCGCATTTGTAAACCATATTTTTCCATTTTTTATATATATTTACATTTATACCTATTATTTCCTTTTTATATCCTGGTGTCCGCTTTACATTTCCTCTGTCAACCATGTTTCCTTTGTCACCCATAGATGGACGAAAAAAGGCAGATTCCCATGGATAGGATATCCACAGAAACCCGCCGTAGGGGGAAGGCTTAAGTCACAGCCATTGTAAGTCTTTAATTGTCAGACACTTATTTTTCAAACAGGGCGAAGATCCGGTCGATCCAGCCTTTTATCGTCTCAAAGAAGCCTTTCTGGTCGATCTCGATGGAGGCAATCTTCTCATAGATCTCCCCGGCCTGTTTTTTCAGCTCATCCACATCGAGATCCAAGTCATCGATCTTCTTCATCAGGGACAGGATCTGTTCCTCCTGCTCCGGAGTGAGGGTCAGGCCAAGCTCCTGCTCCCCGTCTTTGATGGCATCCTCCATCTCCTTGTCGCTGGGAGCTCCGTGTTCAGCCACGTACTGCTTGAGCATGGAGATCAGCTCCTCCGCCTGGCTGCTGTCACCGACCTGTTCGGCCAGCTCGCTGGTAAGGACAAGTTCATTGGTTGCAGTATCCTTGGCAGTCTCCCGGATCTCAACGCCGGTCATATCCTCATAGGCCTTCATGGCCCCCACCAGGGCGGCTGTCCCGGTGATCCTGACCGGACCGGCCACCGTCACCTCGGCATCGCTGATCCCGGCAGTGGTAAGGGCATTCGCATACATACTTTCCGTACAGTAGGTGATGTTCTTTGTGGTGACATGGATGCCGGACCCCTTGTCCCTCTTCTCCACCAAGACTGAGGAGAGGGCCCTGCTCCCGATAATGTCGGAGCTCAGATAATCATCAAGATAATCATGCTCATCTTCGTTGGTAACGGTCACCACTTGGTAATCGTTCATTTCCTTTTCATTCACGCCAAGCAGGTCCAGTACCTTTGCCATTTCCTCCGCTCTAAGGTCTGCGCCAAGACAGAGCCAGGATTTCTCCTCACTGTCCGCCCTCACTGTCAGAGGGTTGGCTGTCAATGCTGTCATCAGGCCCGACAGGAGCAGGACCGCTCCCATCATCCCGGACAAGAACCTCTTCTTCATCTTCACTACCTCCCGGAATATCTGAACTATTCTTTTCCGCCTTTCTCAATTTCGCTGTGATCAGGCACAGCAGCAGATAACAGAGGACACTGGCCACGGAAACCATTCCGCCGGGGATCAGACCCGGGGGCAGGTAATCCAGAGTGATCTCGTGTTCTCCTTCCGGTATTATAACAGATAGAAAAGCATTGCCAATGGTTTCGGTTTCCACGTTTTTACCGTCCACCGTAACCTTCCATCCCTCGTCGTAGGGGATGGAGAAAAAGAGATATTCGTCCTCGATGGCCTCAAAGTTTCCTTCAATATGATGATCGTTCATCTTGCTGATCCGGAAAGTCTGTGCGGTCATCTCCTGGACCAGGTGATCGAATTCCTCCGGGACAAAGGAGGCTGCGGAAAGGCGGACATAGCCGTTGGTCTGTTCCCCCTTGAGGGACATCTCCACCTTCACGGCGGAATTCTTGTCTACGGATCCCACCGGGATGATCCTTCCGTCCATGTCCCCGTCGACCACCACCAACTCATCCACGCTGATCTTCACGTTGCTGACCTGGGTACCGTCATAGAAAATGTACAGATAATCCGAACCCTGAGCCAGGTCAAAATCAAAGACCAGGTTGTCAGGCCGGTTACTTTCATAAGTAAAATAGTATTCCCCGTCATTTGTCCTGGATACACTGCAACCGTTACACTCGGGATCCGAGACAGGGATATCTTCAAAGACAGTGTTGGTCCAGTAGCCCTGATAACAGAAATCATTGAGGACACGGAAAGGATAATCACTGTCATAATACCATGAGTCGATATCCTGACTGATCCCGTAGCCGATGGACATACCTTCCACCGGATTACGGTACAGGCTCATGGAACCATAGATCCCGACAGGCAGGAACTCCGTCTCCAGCATATCCCCTTCATGATAATAGAGATCACGGACATTGAGCATCAGATTGGTGACGGGAGTGGCCCCTTTGTAGAGGTACTCATTGATCCCCGTGCCAAAGCCCATGGAATCCATGATATCCACCATCTGATCTCTCGCGGTTGATCCGAAGAGGCTCACGGCATGCATGGGATACCAGGTACTCTCATCCACGATCTTTCCTTCCGCCACCTCACTGCGGAAAAAGGTCCCATCCTCATTTTCCCGTATGGCTTTCTCCATATCCTCCGTGGCATAAAAGAACTTGGAGATGCTGATCTGCCCGTTGGAATCAAAGCCGATCAGGCAGGTCACCATCATCTCCCCGGCCATCAGGGCAGGAAGCAGCATCCTGCAGAAAGAGGCCGTCTTCTTCTTTTGGGACAGGAAAATGATCACGCCATAGGCAGCAAGAAGAAATCCTGCCGCATAGAACACCTCCGTATCCGGCAGGTCGCCTCCAAAATACAGGCAGCCCCCCATCAGCCCCAGACTCAGGATCAGGGAAACCACCGGTTCCCAGATCCTGACGGCCCGGAAATGTTCCAGCACGTCGAAGGCCATGGTCAGGAGGATAAATCCATAGAGGAAGGAGAAGCGGTTGGGGATCCCGTACTGGTCATGGAAACCATGCCAGATAAAATTGAGGATCTCCTCATTAAAGCTGAGATAGAAGAAGAGGATCAGGATGATCTTTCTGATCTTCTCCCCTATCCTGATCTCCCTGTTCAACAGATACATAAAGACAAACAGGACAGAAAACATACCGAAATACAGGTTTGCATTTCCGTCAAAATTATCGTGGGTGACCGGGTAGGCCATATCAAACTGACGGCTGATCAGGTCCCAGAAATCCGTGATCCAGGAATGGGAAGGAAGGCTCATCTCATTTCCTGAGGAAGTCGCCTTGATTCCCAGGTAGGCCGGGACCAGGATGACCGCCGCCATCCCTCCTGCCAGCATGGAGTAGGCAAAAAAGACCAGACCCCTGCGGAAAAACTGTTTCAGGGAGGAGAAGGAATGGAACAGATAATAGATCACGCTGAAAAGGCAGATCATAAAGCCGATATAATAATTGCAGTAAAGGGCGTAGAACAGGGCGATTCCGTAGAGTCTGCCGTCCTTTTTTTCAATCAGCCTGTCAATACCCAGGATGATCAGAGGGAAGACCATGATGGCATCAAGCCACATGACATTCCAGCAGTACCCCGTCATATACCCGTTCAATGCGTAAGCCACCGCGATGGCTATGACATGGAGTCCCGGTTTTCTGCTTTTCTTCGCAAAACAGATCCCGGCGAAAAGACCGCTTAAGGCCAGTTTAAAGACCACCAGAAAGCTGACGGCCATATTCAGCTGGCTCCGTTTGAAAAGCAGGACAAAGAGATTCAGGGGACTGGACAGGTAATAGGAAAACAGGGACAGAAAATTGACCCCCAGCCCTGTCCGGAAAGTATAATAGAGGGACTCCCCTGCCTTCAGTTTGTCCGATAATACAGAAAAGAATGGCATATATTGGTGAAGTCCATCGATGATCAGCAATGAATTATCCCCAAACGGTGTCACTCCAAGATAGATCATCCCGCAGATCAGAGTGATCAGCGGGAGTAAAAAGGATAAAAGATATATGGTTCTTTTCTTCATTGTCAACTCCATAACTGACAGATTGCCGGTCAGAGGTTATTCTGCTCCCTGCAAAAGACGCGGACCCTCTTCTTAAGGATCCGTAAGCATCTCAACATGGAGATCCTCTTCTTTATCATAAAAGCAACGGAGCCGTGTTTCATTTCCGTCACATTTTCTTCGTGTCTCCTGTACCGGATCAGGCATTCCCTGAGCAGTCCTGTTCCGCCCAGCATCTCCCCGGCGGTTCCGATCCAGTAATCATGCATATACATAGAGTCCGGGATCGGCAGGATCACCGGCCTGATCCGGCTCCGGAAAGCCATGCAGCAGCCCACATAGCTGTTCTTCATCAGGTTTTTAAGCAGTCCTGTCCTGCTTTGCCGGTAATCGAACATGGTGGCTCCACACTGAAGGACCTCATCTGCGTCGATCAGCTCCGCATTATGGAGGACCACATCCACACCTGAATTATCGAAGGCTCTCATCACCTTTTTCACTTTGTTCTCTATCCAGAGATCGTCCTGGTCAGAGAGAAAGATGATCTCACCCCTGCAGGCGGAGATGGCATATTCAAAATTCTTCACCACCCCCAGGCCGGGGCCCTCCAGCAGCCGGATCCGGCCGTCATCCCGGGCCATCCGCTCCAGAAGTTCCGCCGAACCGTCGGACGCCCGGTCCACGGAGAGGACGATTTCATCCTCCGGACCAAGCTGTCCCAGTATGGAATACAGCTGCTTCTCAATATATTTACCGCCGTTATAATAGGCCAGGGCCACTGAAATCATCTGAGAATCCTCCCACACACAAACTTCCTTTTTTTATCGAAGGATCAGAGGATGATATCCTCTTCTTCTTTCTTCTTCTGCGCCGCACGGATCTTCTCCTTGACTTCGGGGGAGACAGATTCATCCTCAAGGATCTTCTGATAATCCTCCGTGCTCTTAGTCAGGTTATTTCCGAGAAATATCTTCGCTACCTGATCATCCAGTCTTCCGATCACAACACCCATGGTAACCTCCTTATCCTCATCCGTGGCGAATCCCCGGCCGCGATCCGTGGTTTATTCGTGGGCCATACCCGCCAGGTAATTGATAAACTGCTGGGCCGTCCTTCCGGAAATCCCTCCGTGGGACAGCTCCCACTTATTTGCCTCCGCGAACAGTTCCTCATCGGTCAGGCTGATCTGGGGATATTTCCCGGCCAGATGCTTCACGATGGCAAAGAACTCCTTCTGGGTCGGCTTCGTATAGTTGATGGTCACTCCGAATCTGGCCGCCAGGGACAGTTTTTCCGTCATGGTGTCGGAACGGTGCAGTTCGTTGTCACGGTCCGACCGGTCAGTCCAGAGCTCCCGGATCAGGTGACGGCGGTTGGATGTGGCATAGATCAGGATATTGTCCGGTTTTGTCTCCATGCCTCCCTCTATGACCGCCTTCAGAAACTTGTATTCTGTCTCGAACTCCTCGAAAGACAGATCATCCATATAGATGATAAAACGATAATTCCGGTTTTTTATATGGCTGATGACCGAGGAAAGATCCCTGTACTGATGCTTGTAGATCTCGATCATCCGCAGGCCCCGGTCATAATACTGGTTGAGGATCGCCTTGATACTGGTGGATTTGCCCGTACCCGCGTCCCCGTATAAAAGACAGTTGTTGCAGGGCAGACCCCGGACAAACGCTTCCGTGTTGTCGATCAGCTTTTTCTTCTGGATCTCGTAACCTACCAGATCATCAAGAACCACCATCTCCAGGTTCTTGATGGGGATGAAATTCAGGCTGCCCCCCTCACTGGTAAAGCGGAAAGCTTTGTTGAGGCCGAACATGCCCACACCGTACTCCCGGTAAAAGCCTACCACCTCATCAAAGAAGGTTTCCACATCCTCCGCCGCTGCCAGCCTGTCGGAGAGAGCCCTCACCTTCTGGCTGACATTCCGGTTGTACATCCTTTCCTGTTTGGGGATCGCCCGGTAATTGACGATGGTGGAAAAGCAGTCGATACCCAGTGCCTCCTCAAGAGGGCGGAAATCGAAGTGGAAAAGATTCATGAACACACGGAAATCATTTTCTGCGAAATGATTGACTGTCCCTTCATTTTTCCCCACTTTCTCGCTGGTCAGACTGAAGGAATTCTCATTGGTGATCAGGACATAGGTAAGGTAGTCCTGCCAGAGGTTCCGGTCAAACCCATAGGTGGTTCCCAGGTCCAGGATGGCCTTCACCTGGCGGAATATGTCCGTCACCAGCTCATCCTGCCGGTAATGGCAGCTGTCAAACCTCTTGTAAACCCCTGCCAGTTGCTTTAAGATGCTGTCCTCACCCAGGTTGCGGTAGAGGATCAGTTTTGATACTTCACGAAACATAATCAGTCTGTTACCTTCCTGTAATCTTTCTGGTCCGCAGATCTGTTTCTCATCCGGAAATGAATTTATCTCCGGAGATTATTTCTCCTCCGCGGATTTCCCTGATCTGGCGATCTCCATCATCTTTTCTTCATCCATTCCCAGGCCGTTGATCTCGCCGGCAAACTGCTTCTTCATGGCCGCCAGCTTATCATTCACCTGTTCCCTGGCCTTATCCGGATCATCAGTGTCAAACTCCGTGAATCCGTCCCACACGGAAGCCGCAGGTTTTCCCTGCCTCATCAGGATACTCTTACTCTTCTCCGAGAAGAACTCCAGCCCCGGGAAGGAATATTTGGGCTTATCATCATCGTAGACCAGGCCCTTCCTCATATCCTCAAGCTTGACCAGGCCGGGAAAAGCATGCTTCGGCCGGTAGTCAGGCATATTGAAGACTTCAAAACAGTTCAGGAGCTCATATTTGGTCATATCTTCGGGGATCCCTTTCCTGAGGTAATCCGGGAAATGATCTTTATAAAACTCGAAGATGACCTGTCTGACCTCAGGCCGTTTTGAAAGCTCCGCCGGGACCTCCTCGTCATTGACGAAGAAGAAATAGCGGTCCACCATGGGGAGGATCCTCTCCTGGGCAGTGATGGATGTGATCTCCGGTACCTTATCGTAGGACACCTCCAGACGGCGGTTGGTCTTGTTGCCGTCCTTTGTTTCAGTGACACCTTCCATCTTATGCTTGTCCAGTTCAAAAAACAGACTCTTTAACAATGAAAACTCAAACATATCCAAACCTTTCTATCTAAACATTTATCTCATGACAAAACCCATGATCATGGATATCAGGAAATACATCCAGAAAATGAAGATGAGTACCACCCAGAGGGTTCCCCTTCCGTTCTTTCTGCCGACGGTTGTTTTTCCGCCCTGGGGGACAGCCTTTCCCCGGTTCCTCGGTTTACCCGGGACCACTCTCCCGTTACCCAGATGGGTATGGCTTCCATCCAGGTCCTTGCTTCCCCCGTGATCCGGCATGGAAAATGTCTTGCCGGAATCTTTTCTTCCCAGGATAATATCCGTCAGCCTGTCACCGGATTCTTTGTCGGAA
>JAEIGA010019889.1_pt1 | contig 10233 bp, 7 predicted proteins | sample 9270691 | NCBI WGS metagenome assembly JAEIGA01 (sample SAMN17057246, study PRJNA624740) | gut metagenome | biome: biome; isolation source: fecal sample | host: Bos grunniens | place: China: Xizang | collected 2019
CTTGTTCTCAATTGCCTCGGCGGAATAATTCTCGGCAATGACCCCATCGGTTTCGGGATTATAATAGACGTAATCAATACCGTTGAGAATGCCGCGAAGCTTTGAGCGCTCCGCTCGGATGATATACTCCAGACCGTGCGCATACTCCGCAGTGCATATCTCCTCGGCATAGCGCGGACTTACCGTGGAAACGCGATCTGCGCATACAATGGCGCCCTTCATTAAATTGATACATCCATCGTACTCCAGCATACCGTGCGCGTCCTCAGCAAGCCCAAAAACGTCACCAAGGATGCGAAAATCATACTTTCCCTGATACTCAATATTGTGAATAGTAAAAACGGTTTTTATTCCCGCATATCCCTGCCGCGTTTGAAAAAGACGCTTTAGATAGATAACACTGAGCGCACTGTGCCAGTCGTTCGCGTGCAGTATGTCGGGATAGAAGCCAATGTGTCCGAGCATTTCCAAAACGGCCATGCAAAAATACGCGTAACGCTCGCCGTCATCGTAATGCCCGTAAAGCCCTTCACGCTTGAAATAATACTCGTTATCGACAAAATAATACATCACATTGTCTCTTTTGATACATTTTACTCCACAGTATAGCCTTCGCCACGAGAGCCAAAGCTCAAAGGTCACCACATCCTCCATTTGTGCGCGCCAGTCCTCGCCGATCGCGCCGTAGAGCGGCATGACCACACGCACGTCGGTCTCGGCATCCGCCCGTGCGATGCTTGCGGGGAGTGATCCCATCACGTCACCGAGACCTCCCGTGGCGGCAAACGGCATGACCTCTGCACCGACAAACAAAATCTTTTTCATTTCTTTTCCGTCCTTTCTCAAACACTTGTGCCCTTGGCAATAAAAAACGGCAGCGTCTCGTGTCCCGAAAGCACACGCCTATCGTAAATCCGAACCCCTTTGTCGGTAATGACACAGTTCAAGGAAACGTTGCTTCCGATCACAGTATCCTGAAGTACAACGGAATTGCGGATCACGCTTCCGCGTCCTACCCTTACACCGCGAAACAAAATGGAATTTTCCACCCTTCCCTCGATCACACATCCGTCCGCCACAAGCGAATTTTTCACCTCCGCACACGCGGTGTATTTGGTCGGTGCGGAATTTCGAACCCTGGTATAGATCGGAAAGTTGGGCACACAAAACAGATCCCGATTTACCCTTGGATCGAGAAGCTCCATATTGCAGGCATAATACCCCTCCAGTGAGCCGATGAGCGCATAATATTTCTTGTGATGATACACGAAGAACCGATCACGGCCGACGTTCGGCAACAGCGCATCCAGGTAAAAATCCGTTTGCCTTTTCGTTGCCGCATACTCCACCAGATGAATCAGATATGTCCTTTTCGCAATCAAAATGTTTGTACTGAGACACTCGGTTCCGCTTTTTGGACGAATTTTGGTAAAACCGAGGATCTGTCCTTCGTCATCGGAGGTTACGCGAACAACGTTGGCGTTGAACTCATATTTGCCGAATTCAACGTCCGCCGTTACCACCGTAACGTCGGCGTCGGTTTCCCTGTGCTGAGCAAAAACGCGTGAGAGGTCTACGTTGCAAATCGCATCACAGTCCGATAAAACGACATTGTCCTCCTTGCAGTTCTTTAAAAAGCTCAAAACTCCCATAAGCGCTTCCAGGCGTGTGGTATACAGCTTGTCGGGAATAGGGCTTGAGAAGGAAGCAATGAAGGGCGGCAGGATCTTAAGCCCCCCCGAGCGGCGTGCCAGATCCCAGTCCTTTCCGTTTCCGATATGGTCAAAAAGCGATTGATAGTTATTGTGGGTCACAACCCCCACCCTGGTAATGCCTGAATTCACCATATGGGAAAGGGCAAAATCGATCAGACGGTATCGGCATCCGAACGGCACGCTTGCCATCGTTCGGCTTCCGGTCAATTCGCGAATCGCCCCGTCGTGAATGTTGGAAAAAATAAGTCCCGCTGCGTTCATTCTGCTCTACTCTCCTTGATCTCGCTAATCATTTCTCCGTCACCAATGACGTAGTCACTCGGCACTCTTGTAGCCATGCCCACCACCGTGACGCCGCTTGCCTCTCCCCTCGGTCTGCCAATGCTTGCCCCGTCTCCAACCGAAACGTCGGTGTCAAGAATGGCATACTCAACACGAGCACCTCGACCCACCGTAACGCCACTCATTAAGACCGCATCCTTTACGTAAGCGCCCTCCATAATCCTCACGCCCATCCCAATCACCGAGTCAATGACCGTGCCGCGGATCTCACACCCTTCGGTGATCGAGGCATTTTGGATCACCGCATTGGGACCGATGCGCTGCGGTGCAAGGTTCTCATGGCGCGAATAGATCCGCCAGCTCTCGTCATCCAAATTGAGAGCGGGGTTCTCGCCCAGCATATCCATATGAGCCTCCCAAAGCGAGGAGACCGTGCCCACGTCCTTCCAGTAGCCGTCGAAGGAATAAGCATACATCCTCTCACCTGCCGCCAGCATACTCGGAATGACATTTTTGCCGAAATCCCCCGACGAGCTCGTATCGGCGGCGTCCTTTTCCAGATACTTGACCAGCTTTTCCTTGGTGAACACGTAAATGCCCATCGACGCCTTTGTGCTGTCGGGCTGACTTGGCTTTTCGGTAAACCTGTAGATCGAGCCGTCCTCGTTTGTGCTCATAATACCAAAACGGCTCGCTTCCTCAAGGGGAACGTCAATGACCGCAATCGTGCAGTCCGCCTCCTTTTGTTTATGGTAAGCAAGCATCCCCGAGTAATCCATCTTGTAAATATGGTCACCCGACAGGATCAGCACGTATTCCGGGTCGTACCGATCAATAAACTCTATGTTTTGGTATATGGCGTTTGCCGTCCCCTTGTACCAGTCGGACGAGGTCTTTCCCTGATAAGGCGGCAGAATGGAAACGCCACCGTATGCACGGTCCAAATCCCACGGAAAGCCGTTTCCAATGTACTCGTTCAGCATAAGCGGCTGATACTGGGTGAGAACACCCACGGTATCAAGCCCTGAATTGATGCAATTGGAAAGCGGAAAATCAATGATGCGGTATTTTCCGCCAAACGGAACCGCCGGCTTTGCCACCTTATGAGTCAACGCGTAGAGACGGCTTCCCTGACCACCGGCCAGAAGCATCACCACACATTCTTTTTTCTTGAACATAAGCACCTCCGAAATTGCTCTGTATTTGTCGTGTTATTTTGTGTTTCAAATTTGGATTTGTCGGCGAAGGATAAGGGCTCCGTTTGGCGGAACCGTGACCGACAGCTCACTCGAAGCCGACACCAAAAGCCGCCCCTCGTTCCGAACACCACCGCCGCCAAAGCGTGTGTCATCGGAATTCAAAGCCTCCTCATACCTTCCCTCACGCACCCCTTTCAGAAGATAGCCGTGATAACAGACGGGAGTGAAGTTTATAACAACGATCAGCTCCTCTCCCATCTTATCCCTACGACGGTAGGAAAGGATGCTTCGCTCTCTGTCATCGGGGTTGATCCAGGCAAAGCCGTCCCACGTGCGGTCGAGCTCATATAGCGGCGGATTTTCCAGATAGAAATGGTTGAGCTCCGCGCAAAAATACTGCAATTGCGCGTGACTTTCGTAATCGGTCAAAAACCATTCGGTCTCCCCCTCAAAGTCCCACTCCCGAAACTGTCCGATCTCACATCCCATAAAGGTAAGCTTTTTACCGGGGTGCGTCATCATATAGGTCAAAAAGGTGCGGGTGGCATCAAATTTTTGCCGATAGTCCCCGAACATCCTGTCAAGAAGCGACCGCTTTCCGTGCACGACCTCGTCGTGTGAAACGGGCAGAATATAGGATTCGCTAAAGCTGTAGGTCAGCGAAAAATTGGTTTTTTCGTGATGGTATTTGCGGTAGATCGGATCCATCGTAACGTAGGACAAAATGTCATTCATCCAGCCCATATTCCACTTGAACGAAAACCCGAGCCCCTCCTCCTCAAAGCACGTCACGTTCCCGAAGGCTGTCGATTCCTCAGCGATCATCAGAACGTCCGGATAGGCCCCGCGCATATGTGAATTCAGCTTTCGGAAAAAGGCAATGGCCTCAAGGCTTTTGTTTTCCCCGTAAACGTTGGGAATCCATTCGTGCGGCAGGCGGTCATAATCCAGGTACAGCATCGAGGCTACCGCATCCACACGAAGCCCGTCAGCGTGATAATACTCTGCCCAAAAGCTTGCGCCCGATACCAAAAAGCATTCCACCTCGTTGCGCCCCACGTCAAAGCACCGTGTGCCCCAGCCCCGATGCTCCATGCGGTCGGCCCCCTGATATTCGTAAAGCGGCTCGCCGTCAAATTCATAAAGGCCGTGTGCGTCCTTGGGAAAGTGAGCGGGCACCCAGTCAAGGATCACACCGATCCCCGCTCCGTGAAAGGCATCGATCAGCGCCATCAGGTCCGAGGGCGTGCCAAAGCGAGCGCTCGGTGCAAAATACCCGCACACCTGATACCCCCACGAGCCGTCATACGGATGCTCCATCACCGGCATCAGCTCCACGTGGGTATAGCCCATTTGCTTGACATACGGCACAAGCTCGTTGATCTGCTCGCGATAGGAAAGCGGTGTGCCGTCCGCGTGCCGCTTCCAGGAGCTGAGATGCAGCTCATAGATATTCAGCGGCTGCTCCGAGGGATTCCTTCCCATGGTTTCTGCCCGGCGTCGAAGCCATGCATCATCGTTCCAACGATATTCGGAAGGATCAAAAAGCACCGACGCCGTCCCCGGCGGCTCCTCCATAAAAAAACCGTAAGGATCGGCCTTGTATAGCTCCCCCTTTCGGGTGATCAGCTTGTATTTGTAGCATCTGCCCCTCTCAAAGCGCGCGGCGTCCACCTCGGTCTCCCAAATACCGCCCTCGGTCATCCGAATCATGGGCGTATCCTCGCCCCACGCGTTGAAGTTGCCGACCAAAAAGACATTCTTCGCGTGTGGTGCCCATACGCGGAAGACGTAGCCGTCCTTTTGGCGGTGGGCACCCATATATTCATACGCGTGATAATTGGTGCCCTCGTGAAATAGAAAAGACGCCAAATTGTCGGTTTTGTTTTTCAAGCGCACGCCTCCTTTTTGTTATACGATTATTATATTGCATCCCGCACGCATTTTTTAGGGAATTCTCGTCCCAAAAGCATCAACCGTACGACCGACTTCGACAAAAGCGGATAAGTTTTTTTCAAAGTCATAAAATTATCAAAAATTATCCATAAACAATACACATTCTCACAATATAATAAAGACAACTCTTTTTTCACGGAGGTGGCATCTTGATCCAAGTAAGAAACCTGACCAAAAAATACGGCGATTTCTTCGCGCTGAATGACGTCAGCTTTGACATCGAACGAGGAAAAATTTACGGATTTTTGGGCCCGAACGGCGCCGGAAAATCCACGACGATGAACATCATAACGGGCTGCTTATCCGCCACAAGCGGAAGCGTGACCGTTGACGGCAAGGACATTTTCGACAAGCCCCTTGAGGCCAAGCGTAAGATCGGCTATCTTCCCGAGCTTCCGCCGTTGTATACCGAAATGACGCCCGCCGAATATCTTGCCTTCATAGCGCAAGCCAAAGGCGTAAGCTATGAGGACGCACCGCGCAAGATCCGCGAGGTCATGGAGCAAACGGGAATCTCCCACGTGGCAGACAAGCTGATGCGCAACCTTTCCAAGGGCTACCGCCAGCGTGTGGGCATCGCGCAGGCGCTTCTCGGAGACCCTGAGGTCATTTTGCTGGACGAGCCGACCGTGGGTCTTGACCCCAAGCAAATTCTTGAGATCCGCGAGCTCATCCGTGAGCTCGGCAAAACCAAGACGGTCATTCTCTCCAGCCACATTCTGGCTGAGATCCGCGCGACCTGTGACCACATTCTCATTCTCTCGCACGGCCGCCTTGTGGCCAATGACTCCATAGAAGCACTCGAACAAAGCGCCATGGCAGACAGCTCACTCACGCTGGCACTCAAGGGTACTTCCGGGGACGCCTCGGCTATTCTGGAGCCGATTGAGGGGATTCTTGGCATTCAGGCCTCGTGCGATGAGACGGAGGACGGCATCTGCCGCTTCGTTCTTGACATCGATCCGAAACATGACCCGCGCGATGCGATATTCTACGCGCTTGCCGAACACAAAATGCCCATCGTGGAGATGGGCATACATCACGCTACACTTGAGGATATTTTCCTTGCGCTCACCTCGGACGAGATGCCGAGCGAGGAGGAAATCGAGGTGGCTGAGTCCGAGACTGAGGAATACATCCCCGTGTTCTCGGCACAGCAAGACGAGCAAACCGAGGAAAAGGAGGAGGCCGACCAATGAGTGCCATTTTCAAACGGGAATTTAAATCCTATTTCATCAATATGTCGGGCGCCCTCTTTATTTCGGTGCTTCTGCTTTTCACCGGTATTTTCGTCACGGCACTCAACCTGCTTGGACAGTATGCAGCGTTTGAGTATGCGCTGGAAAACGTTATCATCGTCTTTTTGCTCATCGTGCCGATCCTTAGTATGAAATCCATTGCCGAGGACAAACGGGCAAGGACCGACACACTTCTGTATTCCCTTCCCATCCGCCTTTCCTCGATCGTAATGGGCAAATACCTGGCTATGCTTGCGGTGTTCCTGATCCCTTCGGGTATTATGGCATTATATCCGCTTCTTCTCAGTCAATTCGGTGCGGTGAATTTTGCCACGGCCTACGCCTCGCTGTTTGGCTTCGTGCTTCTCGGTGCGGCGCTGATCGCCCTGTGTATGTTTATGTCCTCGTTGACCGAAAGCCAGGTGATCGCCGCCGTGGTCGGCTTTACCTCGGTGCTTCTTCTGTATTTTATTCACGCGATCGCCGATATGATCCCGAGCACCCCCGCGGTCTCGCTTGCCTGCTTCCTTGTGCTGGCTATCCTCGCGGCACTTATTCTCCATCACCTGACCAAAAATATAGCGGTCTCCGCTATCATCGGCGGCGTGCTGACGGTGTTGGTGCTGGTGCTGTTTGTTATCAGCCCGTCGATCTTTGAGGGGGCCTTCCCTTCGCTTTTGAATGCATTTGCGCTCTTTCAGAGATATTACGATTTTACCTACGGCATCTTCAATCTGAAGGACGTGCTGTTCTACCTTTCCTTCACGGCGTTTTTCCTGTTCCTTACAGGCAAATCGCTTGACAAGAAGCGCTGGGCATAAGGGGGAATAACGATGAACAACATAATAAAAGAATTCAAGCAAAAAACCACACAAAACGGCCTGCGCGTATTTCTTGTCACCCTTCTCCTGCTCATCGGACTTGTGGTAATAAATCTTCTGGCAGGTCTTCTGCCAAATCGCGTAACCGAGATCGACATCAGCGCTGATAAGATGTACTCGGTGTCAAGCACCGCCGCACGCGAGCTGGCCAAGCTCCGCGATGACGTAGCGGTCTACTATCTGGTGTCGGGCGGCGAGAGTGACCTTGTGGACGAAACGCGTCACACAAAGCTTTTTCTCGACAAGCTTTCCGACTGCAGCCCACACATCCGATTCCGTGTGATCGACACAGCCGAATCCCCCACGTTTGCCACCTCGCTCGGGCTTACCGAGAGTGCCGAAAACAACAGCATTGTGGTCAAGAGTGCCAAACGCACACGCGTGATCGCTCCCGATGATCTTTTCTACTACTATATTGAGGGGGCTGGAAAAATGACCGCCGCGGAGGCTCAGCAGGCCGTCTATATGATCCAGATGTACTACGGACAGACCGTGACCCCCACCTATCATTTTGACGGTGAGGGACAGCTGCTCTCCGCGATCCATTACGTGACCACCGACACCCTGCCCAAGATCTATGCACTTGACGGACACTCGGAGATCGCGCTTTCCTCCTCGCTTGCCGAGATGCTTTCTCTGCAAAATATGGAGGTGGCCACGCTCACGCTTCTGAAAAGTGAGGCAGTACCAAAGGATTGCGATCTGCTTCTTCTCAACTGTCCGCAAGCCGATCTGACCGCGGCCGAGGCAAAAATGGTCGGGGATTATCTTGCTGGTGGCGGAAAAATGATGATGATCACCGTGCCCGGAACCTCGACCTTCCCCAATCTGCTTTCGGTAGCCGCCCGCTACGGGCTTTCGGCAAAGGAGGGCATTCTCATTGAAGGGGACAGCAACCACTACTATCAGGTTCCCTATTACCTGTTCCCCACGCCCTCATCCTCGCATGAGATTACCGCCGCGCACGCCGCCTCGTCCTATGCGCTTCTCCCCTCGGCACACGGCATACAGATCGCACAGACCCTCCCGGACGGCGTGACGGCCGCCGAGCTGTTCACGACCAGCGCCTCGTCCTATCTCATTGATATCAACGCCGAGACCATGGACCGCCCCGAGGGACAGGACACCGCAAAGCACACTGTCGGTGTGGCCGCAACGGCGACCGACGGATCGCAGATGATCTGGGTCTCCTCCTTTGGTCTTACCGACGATACCGCCAATTCCTACGCGGCGGGCGGAAATGCCTCGTATTTTCTTTCGGCTGTCAAGTGGCTTTGCCAAGCCGAGGACGAGGTGTCCGCGTTTGCTCCGATCACGCTGACCACGCCGCGCCTCACCCTTTCCGCAGGCACGGCCGGGCTTTGGTCGATCGCACTGATCTTCCTCATCCCCGCCGCCGTGCTCGGCACGGGCTTTGTGTACTGGCTGCGGCGCCGCAGAAAATAAAAAAAGAAGGAGTTGCTCGCAACTCCTTCTTTTTTATTCCTCGTGACAATCCTTCATAATTTCCGAAATATGGTCGATAATATCACTGGCCATCAGCGAGTATTCGCCAAGCGCCTCGGCGGCGGCATCGCCCGCGAGCCCGTGGATGTATACGCCGAGTGTGGCGGCATCAAAGGGCTTCATCCCCTGCGCGATCAGCGCGGCAATCACGCCCGTCAGCACGTCGCCGCTTCCTCCCGTGGCCATACCGCTGTTTCCGCTTCGGTTGAGATACAGCGTATGCTTGTCCCCAAGTCCGCGCGCCTCGGTGCCGTCGCTGACAACCGTCGCGTGCCCCTTGAGCACACAGATCAGCGCATATTTTTCGGAGAAATTGACCGCCGCCGTAAGGCGGTCGCGCTCGATCGTCGAGACGTCCACGTGACAGAGCCGCGCCATCTCTAAGGGATGCGGCGTCACGATGGCCGGTGCGGTAACAAGCCCCCAAAGCTCACCATCCGCCGCCAGCAAATTCAAGGCGTCGGCGTCGATCACAAGCGGCACATCGGCGGCGGAAAGCACCAACCGAAGCAATCGTTTTGCTTGTTCGCTTTGTCCAAGTCCAACGCCGACCACGATGACGTCCGCCCACGCGACGGCATCCAGAATTCCCGCCTTATCCCGTTCCACGTCATCACCGTAGACCGAGAGAATGGCCTCGGGAAGCTGCGTCTGATAAACGATGCGATTGTCTCTGTGCGTCAGGATGCGCACAAGCCCGGCTCCCGTGCGGTACGCCGCCTTGGCAGAAAAATACGCCGCCCCGCTCATGCAGACCGCGCCACCTACCACAAGCACACGACCAAATGTGCCCTTGTGCGATTCCTGTGCCCGTAGCGGAATGCGCGAAAGGTCGGCCGGACGGTACGAAAAATATGCACTCATAAAGCAAGCCTCCCGAAAAATGTTCCGCCTTTATTATAATATACCGCGCGACAAATTGCAACCATTTTTGAAAACAAAAAAACCTTATATTTTGAAAAAACATATTGATTTTTTAAAAAAATCATGATATAATAATTTGATTTTGTTTTGGGGAAAGCCGTTTGCTTTTGCCTGAAAATCTCAAAAAAGAAAGGACAGCAATATGGAAATCTTGTACGAAAATCTGCTGAATCTCGACTTCAGACAGATCATCATGTGGATCATCGGCGGCATTCTGATCTACCTCGCCATCAAAAAGGAAATGGAGCCCACTCTTCTTCTTCCCATCGGCTTTGGCGCGATCCTTGTCAACCTGCCGATCTTTGACAACGTAGAGGCGCTTGTCACCCTTTACAACGCGGGAATTGCCAACGAGCTCTTCCCCCTGATCCTCTTCATCGGTATCGGTGCGATGATCGACTTCGGTCCGCTTCTCACCAACCCCAAGCTGATGATCTTCGGTGCGGCGGCACAGTTCGGTATCTTCTTCACGCTTTGTATGGCATCGATCTTCTTCCCGGAGATCAAGGATGCAGCTTCGATCGCAATCATC
>JAEIGA010019890.1_pt1 | contig 10232 bp, 7 predicted proteins | sample 9270691 | NCBI WGS metagenome assembly JAEIGA01 (sample SAMN17057246, study PRJNA624740) | gut metagenome | biome: biome; isolation source: fecal sample | host: Bos grunniens | place: China: Xizang | collected 2019
CTGCCGACCAACAACATGGGCACAAGTATCGCCAAAAGTATTATCACGCCACCCATCGTCGGCGTACCCTTCTTCGAGAGCTGACCTTCTAATCCCAAGTCGCGAATCTCCTCGCCAATCTGGTGACGCTGAAGCATTCGGATTATTGTGCGTCCGAAAAATATTGTGATTAGCAGAGCCAAAATCACAGCTACTGCTGCACGGAACGAGATATATTGAAACATTCCCGAACCCGGCAAATCAAACCTCTCGTTGAGGTACTGAAATAATGAATAGAGCATATTTTTTTGTTTTTTCTAATTATCCTAATCTTTCTAATTTCCCAAAATCCGCTTGGGCGTCACATTCTTCATCTTCCTTGCCTTGCGAATGCTCACATACGCCAACAAATCAATTCAAAATTCAGAATTCAAAATTCAAAATTAACCTTCGGTTGGTAATCGTCGCAAAATATATAAATAAGGCTGTACGATTTAGTTTGTAATATTTCGAAGAGTAATTTTGGTGCGTCAGCCTCAATTTTGAATTTTGAATTTTGAATTTTGAATTCCCCCAAACGCCTCGCGCAACTCCTCTCTATCGTCAAAATGCAACTTCTCGGCACCTATAATCTGGTAATCCTCATGGCCCTTGCCTGCCACAAGTATAATATCCCCGGCCTTTGCCAACATTGCCGCTGTGCGTATGGCCTGGCGCCTGTCTGTTATGCGCAACACCTGCGCTTTGGCCTCGACACCTGCCATCATTTCATCGAGAATCTTCTCGGGGTCTTCGGTGCGGGGATTATCCGATGTGAGAATCGCTATGTCGGCCTCGCGCGATGCTATGCGACCCATTTCCGGACGCTTGGTCGAATCTCTGTCACCTCCACAGCCACACACCACAATCAGTCGCTGACCTTCGCAGCGTATGTCGTTTATCGTGTCGATGACATTCTGCAACGCATCGGGCGTATGGGCATAATCTACAATTGCCGTAATGCCACTCTCCGAGCGCACAGGCTCAAAGCGGCCACTCACCGAGTGCAGGGCGCTCAAATGTTGCAACACCTCCTGCTCGTCGGCACCCAGCAATATGGCAGCACCCGCCACAGCCGAGAGGTTGTAGGCGTTGAATCTACCGAGGAAGTTAACCCATACCTCGTGTGAGTTTAGGCGCAGCAACATCCCGTCGAACAACATCTCCAGAACCTTGCAGCGGAAGTCGGCCATCTGGCGCAACGAATAACGGTAGGCCTTGGCTTTTGTGTTTTGCAACATCACCTCGCCATTCCTATCATCGGCATTCACAAGTGCAAAGGCCGTCTTGGGCAGTGTGTCGAACAATCGCTTCTTCGCCTTTATATACTCTGCCATCGTGCCGTGATAGTCCAGATGGTCATGCGTCAGGTTTGTAAATACCGCTCCCGTAAAGTGCAGACCTCGGATGCGCTCCTGCACCACCGAGTGCGACGACACCTCCATAAAGCAGTAGTCGCAACCCTCATCCACCATCTCGCTGAGCATGGCGTTAAGGCGTATAGTGTCGGGAGTTGTATGTGTCGAGGCAATCTCTCGTTCATTTATGCGGTAAACCACCGTCGATATAAGTCCCACGCGATATCCCATGCGACGATATAGGTCATAGAGCAGTGTGGCGATAGTTGTCTTGCCGTTTGTTCCCGTAACACCCACAAGTCTGATTTTGCGTGACGGGTTACCATAAAAAGCTGCCGCCATGTCTGCCATTGCCTTTGTGGAGTCTTCCACCACAGCATATGTCACCTCTGCGGCCAACTCTTCCGGCAACTCCTCGCACACAATTGCCGTTGCACCCCTCTCTATTGCTGAGGTTATATATTTATGTCCGTCGGCCTGAGTACCTCTTACCGCAAAGAAGCAATCTCCGCTCTTCACAGCCCGAGAGTCGTAGACCAGACCTCCAATCTCTCCGTTGTGCGATGTTATCAGTTTTACAACCTCTGTCGAGGCCAATATTTCGCTCAATAATCTCTTCATAACACTCTCTTATCGTAAAGTGATAGTCACACTTTCGCCACTCTTTATTCTTCGCCCTGCAGCTATGCTCTGGCTCTGTACCACACCGGCACCCGTGAAGCGCACCGAGAGTCCTCTGCTCTCCAGCATAAATATAGCATCTCTAAGTCCCATGCCTCTGACATCGGGCATAATATCTTCCCCCTCGATGCTGCGCACATCTACATTCTTCATCGTATCGACCTTTACCACACCCCAGCCATCGCGCTTGTCGAACGACACGCGGGGCGAAAACTTGTCTGCCACCTTGCGTACCGAGGCTATATGTCCTCCTTTGACCTTCGAGGGGTAGTGTTCCTTCTCCGACGGAGTAAGCTCCCTATGCCACTGCTCATCGCTGTAATAGGTATTGTATACCACATCGTGCAATACCTGTCCGGTAAGTCCGGCACCATAATATGCTCCTCCGCGAGCTCGGCAGGTAAGAATTCCCGCCATAATAGTATATTTCGGATTCTCGGCAGGGAAATAAGCCACCATCGAGCCATAGTAATATCCATCGCTACGCCTTACCCCCTGAACATATTGCGCCGTACCGGTCTTTGCCGCCACGCGGAACGATGCTGTGTCGCGGAAGAACCACGCCGCCGTACCCGTGCGTGCTGTTTCTACCAGACACTCATGAGCAATATCCAAAGTGTGGTCCGAGCATATTTTTTCCACCAAAACACGCGTTGGGAATCTCTCTACCACCTCATCACCTTTGCGTACCTCGCGAATCAATCGAGGAGCCACCATTTTCCCTCGGTTTGCCACCGCATTATATAGCGTCAGGGTCTGCACGGGCGAAATCTCCAGCGTGTAGCCATATCCCAGATTTGGCAAGACATCAGGGCTCCAGTATCCCTTGCCACCCTTCTTATAGTCGTTGAGGTTTGATTGCTTTTCACCCATCGCCTCCAATCCTACCGTGCGGTCGAGGTGCAGGTTCTTGCTCAAAAACTCCACATAACGCTGCGGATTTTGCTTGTAATGGTCGTGAATTGCTGTCGCAAAATATACATTCGAAGACTCTGCTACGGCTGTTTTCAAATCCATCATACCGCCCACATCATGCGAATCTATCACCCTTGCATGTTTACTTCCTCCGACAAATACCTCCTCGCCGTGATTTGCATCGTACTGCTTCTCGGGGCTCATGCCGCAATCCTCCAGAAGAGCCAGCATCGCCGCCAGCTTGAATGTCGAACCCGGCTCGTGGCGACGCGTCAGGGCATATTCGTCACGCTCGGTGTAGATACCGCTGCGCTCGGCCGTTTCGCCCAGGTTCACCATCGCCAGAATATCTCCTGTCGCCACCTCCATTACCATCACATTGCCCCAAATGGCATTGTTGGCCACAAGCTGTCGCCTAAGTGCCGCATCGGCAATATTCTGAATATCAACATCCAAGGTCGTCACCACATCCAGGCCGTCCTCGGCATTTATGTTCTTCTCGTCTTGTACCGCAATCGAAAATCCGGGGGCTATGCGCTGACGCATCGTGCGTCCGTTGCTGCCTTCCAGATATTCGCTGTATACATGCTCAATGCCGTAGCGTCCTTTATTTTTTTTGAGGTCCTCCTCGCTGAGATTCTTGCGCACCATACCCAAGGTCCTGCGCCCCAACTCCCCGTAAGGATATACTCGCTGGTCGAGCGTCACCAGACGATATGTCATGCCAAGATTCCAATTCAGAATCGGGTATTTTCTTAACACCTGCCACTCGTTGTAATCCACTTCGCGTGGCAGGATGTTCACAGGACGATGGTCGCGCAGCGTGTCATACATCTTCACATCCTTGAACTCATTTCCCGTAAGCATATCCCAAAATCGCGACAGAAAACCCTCGCTGCGATAGGCCAAGGTATCTTTGCGATATGTTATTTTATAATGCTTCTCATGCTCCTTTAGCATCAACTCCCTATACTCCTTTGCGGTGCGGTCTTTGAAGAATGGCGCCAGGAGCTTGGCTAAAGAGTCGGCATTTTCTTTGAATAAGGCCAGCGAATCAAAACCCTCGCTCGCCATGTCGAAATCTACCCTGTAACGCAATATCGAGGTGGCGAGAGGTGCTCCGTCGCGTGCCAAAATCGAACCTCGCCGAGCAAAAACCGTATCCATGCGGAATATACGCTCGTCGAGCTTCTGGGCGTTGTGATGAATCTCGTCACTTATGGCAAAAACCCAAATCAAGCGCACAAGCACAAGAAGTGCCACCACAATGAAGAGGCCATAGACCAACTTCACTCTGGCGAACATCTCGTCTTTCACATCTATATCGTTCTTTTTCTTTGCCATAACTCTTCTTGGGCACTATTCCACAATCTCTTTGGCTTTGTCGGGGTCTTTCAGGGGTATTCCGCGCTCCTTGAGCTGCTCCTTTATTGCAGCATGTGTTGTGTTGTTGTATAGTTGCTCCTGCAAGCGAATCGAACGCTCTCTTACCAGTTGCAGTTCGCGCTCCAATTGCGAATATCTGAGGTCGGCATATAGCGTCATAAACATCACGGCAATGCTCACGAAACACATCACGGCAATCGCTGCAAAATAGTGGTAGTTCTCCGCCACACTCTTATTCACAAGTATGTTTCCCGAAAATATCTGCCAGAAAAGCCGCGAACGCCTCTTCTGCTTCTTTGCCCTGCGCTCCTGCTCTTCGCGCTCGGCCTCTTCCTGCTCCTCGCGGTCGCGCTCAATATCTTCGTCGGCCTCGCCGCTCTGTACGCGCAGCACCTCGCGACGCACGCGGCGGCGGAACTCCTCGTCCTCCTCCATCTGTCGCAACTCCTCCTCTGTCAAGGGGTTAAATTCATCGTTATCTGTGTGCGGGTACATAGTCTTAATTTTTTACAATTTTATCGCTGCGCGCAATTTTGCCGAACGCGAGCGGGGGTTGCGTGCCACCTCCTCATTGGTCGGGACAACCGCCTTGCGTGTAACCACCTCGAAAGGTGTCTGACTGCGACCAAAGAAGTCCTGCTCGATCTTGCCCTCGAAATTTCCGCTACGCATAAAATTCTTCACCAATCTATCCTCCAACGAGTGGTACGATATTACGACAAGCCTTCCTCCGGGGCGTAACACCTTGAGCGACTGCTCCAAAGCCATCTTCAGGGCCTCCATCTCGCCATTTACCTCTATACGCAACGCCTGAAAAAGCTTTGTCAAGAACTTCGACTCGTCACGCTTCGGCGTGCATGGCCTGACAGCCTCGACCAGCTGCGCCGTAGTGGTAATAGGTGCCTGCTCGCGTGCGCGGACTATGCACGATGCAATCTTCCATGTGGTATCCAGCTCGCCATACTCCTTCAGTATACGGCCCAACGCCTCGGCATCATATTGATTCACTATGTCGGCAGCGGTGCGACCTCCACGCTGGTTCATGCGCATATCCAGCGGAGCCTCACCACGAAACGAGAAACCTCGCTCTGTGGCATCGAAGTGGTGTGACGACACACCCAAATCGGCCAATATGCCATCCACCTGCTCGACACCCCTCAGGCGCAAGGCACCGCGCAAAAAGCGGAAATTGCTCTCCACATAGTTGAAACGCTCATCGTCTGGAGCATTTTTCAGCGTGTCGCGGTCCTGGTCGAACGAGAACAATCGCCCTTGGTCGCCTAACGATTCCAATATGCGTCGTGAATGGCCTCCACCACCAAAGGTGAGGTCACAATAAGTCCCATTTGGCTGGATGTCAAGCAACTCGATTGACTCCTCCAAAAGTACGGGAACATGGTATGTAGTCTGCTCTGTGGGCATTTTCTTAAAAAAAAGTATATTTGGGTGTAAAGTTACATTATTTAATTCAAAATTCTAAATTCAAAATTAAGAATTGTGAGAAATATTTCTCATTTTCTCTTCGCGGCTCGGCAGAGTGGGTAAACTCTCTCTGTTCTCGCTCCGCAGCGTCGGTTCAAAATTATTTGGGAAATTAAGAAATTTAGAGAGTTTAGAGAGGTGTCGAGACTATTTTTGCATCTGCACAAAATTCCCTATATTCACTAACTTCCCTAAATTCACTATTTTTTTGCTGCGCCAGCCAAAATTTTGAATTTTGAATTTTGAATTTTGAATTCTTGTGCGTAACTTTGTGCGCAACAAAAACCCTACTGCATTATGTCATTCATCGATGAAAGGGTACAATCGACAGGCTTGACCTTCGACGATGTGTTGCTCGTACCCGCCTATTCAGAAGTAATGCCGCGTACGGTTTCGACCGAAACTCGTTTCTCGCGGAATATTAAGTTGAACATACCCATTGTGTCTGCCGCTATGGATACCGTAACGGAGGCTCCGTTGGCTATTGCCCTTGCTCGTGAGGGTGGTATCGGCGTTATCCACAAGAATATGTCTATAGCCGAGCAGGCTGCTCATGTTCGCCGTGTAAAGCGTGCCGAGAGTGGTATGATTTATGACCCCATCACAATCTCTAAGGACCAAACCGTTGGCGATGCGTTGCAGCTTATGCACGACAACAAGATTGGCGGTATTCCTGTGGTAGATGACGATAACCTGCTTATCGGTATCGTTACCAACCGCGATTTGCGTTTCCAGCGCGACATGGATCGTAAGATTGAGGAGGTCATGACCAAGGAGAATATCATCACGACACACTCGACCGAGTTGGAGAAGGCGTCAGAGATTCTGCTCTCGAACAAAATCGAGAAGTTGCCCGTCGTAGATGACAATAATAAGCTTATCGGACTTATCACCTATAAAGATATTACAAAGGTACAGGATCATCCCAATGCCTGCAAGGACTCTAAGGGTCGCTTGCGCGTAGCAGCCGGTATCGGTATCACTCCCGATGCTATGGATCGCGTAAAGGCTTTGATGGCAGAGGGTGTCGACGCTGTAGTTTTGGATTCGGCACATGGCCACTCGAAGAATGTCGTGGAGATGCTCAAGAAGGTAAAGAGCCACTTCCCCGAGTTGGATGTTGTCGTAGGTAATATCGCTACTGCCGAGGCTGCCAAGATGCTGGTCGAGGCTGGTGCCGATGGCGTTAAGGTTGGTATTGGTCCGGGTTCTATCTGTACAACCCGTATCATCGCAGGTGTGGGAGTTCCCCAGCTTACAGCTATTTTCGATGCTTCAAATGCTATCAAGGGTAGCGGCATCCCCGTTATTGCCGATGGCGGTTTGCGCTATTCGGGTGACTGCGTGAAGGCTTTGGCGGCAGGTGGCGACTGCGTTATGGTAGGCTCGATGTTTGCAGGTACCGAGGAATCTCCGGGCGAGACAATTATTTATAATGGCCGTAAGTTCAAGACCTATCGCGGTATGGGTTCTATCGATGCCATGAAGGCCGGCTCTTCAGACCGTTATTTCCAGGGCGAGCAGAAAGATGCCCTGAAGCTTGTTCCCGAGGGTATTGTGGGCCGCGTACCATTCAAGGGCTCACTCAACGAGACCGTTTATCAGTTGGTGGGTGGTATCCGTGCCGGTATGGGCTACTGCGGAGCGCATAACATTGGCGAGTTGCAGAAAGCGAAGTTTGTGCGTATCACCTCGAATGGAGTTGTCGAGAATCACCCGCACGACATTACCATTACACGCGAAACGCCTAACTACACACGAGGCGAATAATGTTTAACGGCTCACTGCGCTTATGCGGCGAGCCGTTTTTTAATATAGAAATCCACATATAGCGCCTCTTATGGCGTCTGGCTTGTGTCGAAAATGCTCACATACGCCCAGTATGCTCCGCTTTTCGCCACGGCGACCAGCCTCAAAATAGGCTGCTATCTGTGAATTTCGGAGCGCAGAGATTTATTAAGTGTCATTGCGAGCATAATGCAATTATGCGTGGCGAGCCGTTTTGCAGAGGACATTAAGTGTAAGCGATATGTATAAATCCATTGTTTATATTATCACTAATAAAACGAGCAGTGTGTTTTATACAGGAGTAACAAGTGATTTAAGACAGAGAATAGCTCAACATCGAAATAAATCCTTTGGAGGCTTCTCGGCAAAATATAATTTATGCAGGGTGGTTTATATAGAAGAATTGCCAAATATTGCTGATGCAATACTGCGTGAGAAATATATAAAGATGATGTCGAGAGAGAGAAAAATGAAGTTGATAAACTCTGTTAATCCAAATTGGGAAAATTTGGCATAGAGCCAACGGTTGTCATCCCACCGAAGCCGATAGGCGAGGATTGGGATCTCTACCGAATAGTTCCCTTAGAGATTCCAATCATTACTCACTTGCGTTCGTAATGTGGAATGACATAGTTTTACTAAAATTACAGATTAAGGAATTAAAACAAATACAAGACAATGAAACAGGACATGATTGTTATTTTGGACTTGGGTAGCCACGAGAATACTGTGGTCGCTCGAGCAATTCGTGCGTTGGGCGTATATTCAGAGATTTACCCCCACGACATTACAGCCGAGGAGTTGAAGGCATTGCCCAATGTAAAGGGTGTGATTATCAACGGCGGCCCCAACAATGTTATCGACGGCGAGGAGATTGATGTAAGGCCCGAGATTTATGAGGCTGGCTTCCCCGTTATGGCTGCAGGCCACGCAAAGGCGTTGTGCGAGGTTAAACTCGAGCAGTTTGCCGACGACGAGGAGGCTATCAAGGCGGCAGTTAAGTCGTTTGTTTTCGACACTTGCAAGGCCGAGGCCAATTGGAACATGAAGAACTTCGTTGCCGACCAGGTGGAGCTTATCCGCCAGCAGGTAGGTGACAAGAAGGTATTGCTGGCTCTTTCGGGAGGTGTCGATTCATCTGTCGTTGCAGCACTTTTGTTGAAGGCTATCGGCGACAATCTGGTTTGCGTGCATGTCAACCATGGCTTGATGCGTAAGGGCGAGTCTGAGGATGTTGTCGAGATTTTCGGCAAGCAGCTCTGCGCAAATCTTGTATATGTAGATGCTACCGACCGCTTCCTTTCAAAGCTTGAGGGCGTTGAGGACCCCGAGCAGAAGCGTAAGATTATCGGTGGCGAGTTCATCCGCGTATTCGAGGAGGAGGCGCGCAAGTTGGACGGCATCGACTTCTTGGGTCAGGGTACCATCTATCCCGATATCGTCGAGAGTGGCACCAAGACCGCCAAGATGGTTAAGTCGCACCACAATGTGGGTGGCCTTCCCGAGGATTTGCAGTTCGCTTTGGTCGAGCCTTTGAAGCAGCTCTTCAAGGACGAGGTGCGTGCTTGCGGTGTCGAGCTTGGCTTGCCTTACGATATGGTCTATCGCCAGCCATTCCCCGGCCCGGGCTTGGGCGTTCGCTGCTTGGGCGCTATCACTCGTGACCGATTGGAGGCCGTACGTGAGTCGGATGCTATCTTGCGCGAGGAGTTCAAGGCTGCAGGCCTGGATAAGACCGTATGGCAGTACTTCACCGTCGTTCCCGACTTCAAGTCTGTGGGCGTAAGAAACAATGCCCGCTCTTACGACTGGCCCGTTATTATCCGCGCTGTCAATACTATCGACGCCATGACCGCTACTATCGAGCATATCGATTGGGCTATTTTGGATAAGATTACACGCCGCATCTTGGCCGAGGTGCCAAATGTCAATCGCGTCTGCTACGATATGTCGCCCAAACCCTCGGCAACTATCGAGTGGGAGTAGTTCCTGAATTGTAAATACCCTTTATATGCGCCGATGCTCTTTCCGAGTGTCGGCGTTTTTTTTGCCCCTCTGCCCAATAAAAAAATCCCGAAAAGTTCAATAAATTAACCTGCCGAAAATCGCCCGATTTTTCAAAATCGCCAAAATCGCCGCCTCTCTTATCTCTCATAAATATGCAAAAACACCCCCTTTTTCTGCATATATGCAGGTATTTTCAATATTTTTGCATAAAAATGCAAAAATTTCGGGGGGGGGATTTTTGGTCGATTTTTTTTGTAACTTTGTACATATAGCATTGTGTGGAAATTAATTTTTGAACTTTTATACTAACACGCATATACCTATATTTATTATTAACAATTAAAAACCCTTTTCTTTTTATGAGAAAATTTTTCTTAGCCGTTGCCGCATTGGCCATGTTGGCAACATCGTGTACCAAGGACGAAATTGCTCCTATGGGCAATGAGTCCTTGGTATCTTTCAGCATCAGCTCACCAGAGCTGGCAACTCGTTATGGTGAGGGTGCAGAGGCAGATCAGTTGTACTATGCTTTCTATGAGGCAGACGAGAATGGTGCTATTACAAACGATAGCCCTCTTTCTGAGATCTCTGCTCTCA
>JAEIGA010019891.1_pt1 | contig 10232 bp, 23 predicted proteins | sample 9270691 | NCBI WGS metagenome assembly JAEIGA01 (sample SAMN17057246, study PRJNA624740) | gut metagenome | biome: biome; isolation source: fecal sample | host: Bos grunniens | place: China: Xizang | collected 2019
CCATTCGTTATACCATTCATCTGGGATTGCTTCGTAATGTTCCAATTCGTCTGTAATATCAATGATTCTCACAATGTTTCCAAGTCCGTTGTTGCTAGGATATACACCATGCACACCCTTAATATCCTCAATAGTCGGCTCATTTTCTTGTCTCATAAAGAAAGAATAAACACCACTAATACTCCAAGAATCATCACATTCAAACTCAACTTCCCAATACTTCATATCAAAATCCTCCATTGAAAAATGTATTACCAATCATTAAATGTGTCTCTCAAATCATTTTCGTCCGCATTGTCCTTGTAATATTCCAGCACATCTTCATAGTTATCACACACAACTCCAAGGTTTACAAATTCATGTTCTGCAACATAAACAATCATTGCACCATCATTAAAAACATCAATTCCAAAACAAGAAGGATTATAATTTTCTCCGTCAATCTCTTTTGCAATCTCTACAAGTTCATCTGGAATATCTCTATCTCCTCGCAAACAAACTCTGCCAATTCCATAAGTAGGACAAAAACATTCATCAAACAGTTCTTTATTAATATACATATCTAAATTCTCCATTTAAATCGCATTTAATTGCATTGCCCTTATTTCTTCTCTTCGTACAAGGTATCTATCAATGGCATACTGACAATCTCTTTTTAGTTTATATTTGCCAAAGACAACCAATGTACTCCATTGCATACTATCAGTATCGAATACACACCACCAAGTTTTTCCGTCTAATGCGGTTCTCTTTCTCGGTTCAAGCATAATTAAATCCTCCGTGTTCCTTGCCTTACACCTATATTATATCACAATAATGTTTATTTGTCAAGTAGTTTTCAGAATTTTCTTACTGAAATATTCCACAAATTTTCCATTTGATTTTTGTATAATATGTATAAGTTTTAAAGTTCAAAAAATTTAACCAATGCTTCGCACATTGCATTTTCAAGTTCTTTCTTCCACTTCGGATTATTAAAGTCAATCTCATAATGAATAAATGTGCTTGCATCTGTTTCTATATATCCGCTCTCTGCATCATAGTCCGTCTTATAAATCGCACTACAATTCTCTCCATCGTCAACACAAAGATTATATTCAACACCAAGTTCATTGCCAACTGAAACAAAAGCGCAACCCCATTCGTCAAAACAATTTGTGTCTGCAATCTCTTTTAATACGATTCTCTTTTTTATATCACATTCAAAACAATATTCTTCTTTGTTTTTTAATTCTTTAATTGTCATTGTTAAAATCTCCGTTTGACCAATTTTTGATGATATTGAAAAATGATTATTATTTGTTCATCTTAAAATGGTTTTTTATCCAGCCAATTATTATAGTTTTCATCTACTACTTCATCTATAACCGCTTCACTCAAACCATCTACAACTTCCATACAGTTCAACACACACCAAGATTTAAAAGCGTTCCAAAGTTTTGTCATATCGGTTTCGTAACTTACAATCGAATCATTATTCCAAAACCAATCAATGTTTTCCTCAATAATTCCGTTCAAAATTTCCATCTTGTTCATTGTATTACTCTCCACTTATTCACCAAAAGGATATTCCATACCATAGAAATAATCCCATAGTTCATCTGCATTATCGTATTTAGCAAGAACATCTTTCCACTCTGTCAAACCATTTTCTTCTTCACTTTCAACAATCCAACACCATTCAACAAAACTATCAAAAAAATCGCAACAAACTCTTTCTGGAATACCAAATGAATTTTCATAATGATGAACAAACAAACTGCCCAAAACAATTTCTGTTCTCAACTTCCAAAGTTTTTCTTTATTCCAAAAATCAAAATCTTTATAGTTCATGTTGTCCTCCTCATTAAATAGTTCTTTACGCTTCTACAATCAATCCAATACAATCAACAATAGTATTGATATATCCTCTAATAGAATAGCCATACAACGCTTTAAAACCTCTGTGTTCCTTGTTGTATTCTCTTACTGCAATCTCTGCATCACTTGCATATCTCGGCACATCTCCATTGTTACACATCTTATAAAAGTCAATTACCTTTTCGGCATAATCTTGACAATTTGCTAACTCTCCATAACTGATATTTTTCATGGTAAACGCCTCCGTTTAAAATAATTCTTTTATAACCTTATATCTTAACTTCTCACAAGAAAACAATCGTCATATTCTGCTTCAATAAAACTATATCCGTGATTCATTCCATGTTCACAAGAAATATCTGTACAACCCTGTTCATCGTACAACTTCTTAATATCATCGTATGCTTCGTCACCTTCTTCAATAACAGTACACCAGTTTACATAGTCATTATCAACGATGGACATTACATTAAAGTCTCCGCCATCAAAACAACCACCATCAATATAGTTCTCATACATTGCTTCATACAATCTATATGTTGTATGGTCGTTCGTCCAATACTCCAGTCTATCAAGCAACATTTCCAAAGCCATATCATTATCAATATTTACCAACATTTTTAATTCCTCCTATAACTCTTTTAATTTGTCATACAATATATTCAGGGATTTCCTTATTCATTTTTTCGCAATATTCAAAAATGTTTTTTCTGTTTTCTTCGGTATCAATCCATCTATGATATTTCATACCAAACGGCATATCATTCGGCAATTCGTTTTCTGGGATTATCTTAATACCATCTTGTTCTGCTTTAATAGAGGCACTATAATCAGTATCAAAAGCGCAAACATCGTCAATTTTACAAAGTTCAAGTAAACCAGTTCCATCATAATCAAAAATATCATAACCCTTATTGCATTTGTCTACTCCCCAATCAAATACAACGCCCTCAACCCATTCGTCGTCATTGTCAAACGATTCCAGCATTTGATTATATCTTTCCTCTGTCAATCCATACTTACTCATTATTAAACCTCCATATTTTTATTAATAAGCATACCAGCCATAAACACCACAATCGTAATATCTCTTACGCTTAACAAGTCTAAACTGATTTACTTTTGTTCCCTCAACAAAATTCTGTGGAGCAACATATACAATATCATTTGCATAACATTCTGCTGGGAATGTGCTTGCAAATACTTTTCCGCCATTTCCACAAGGCATATATTCCAAACTTCCAAAATTTCTGTTTGCAAAAACTTTTCCGTTTTCATATCCAAGAAATACGCTATGATACTTCTTCGTACCATCAAGTATATTGTCTGTTGACAACAAAATATTCTCCGTATCTGTCAAGCGTTCATCAACCACAATATAGTTTCTTTCTGTGCCATTCATAGCCATAACTTTTCCGTTATTTTCAAAGGGGTGGCAATTATCGTCATTAATACTGCCAACGCTTGCAAGTCTTGTATGATAGATAATCCATTTCAGATGTTTCAACTTCATCAAAACTTCCTCTGCGATTTCTGCATTTGTGAGATTTACACCCTTATGAATATAATAACTTCCATCATTGTAGATAAAGCAAACGCCATTACCATGACCGCCCAACTGTCTTTCAAGATAATTAAACATATTTTCCAAACCATATTCTCTTTCAATATGTTTAATACCCTCTTTATTCATCATTGCCAATCTGCACATTTTAGCCACCTCCATATAACCTTATTTGTTATGACTTGTTACTGTTCGTTCTTGTCCTTACGCCTATATTATAGCACAATAATGTTTATTTGTCAAGTAGTTTTCGCAAACTTCTTTATTGTTTACAAATTATTCATAATTAATTTTATTCCAAACTATCTACCAATTTATTTAACTCATTATAAAAATCTATTGATACATTACCAGCCATATACTGATGAATTTCATTTATCCATTGATATATAAATTCGTCTGTATCATCTTCATACTGACAATTCTCATACCAATGCTCTTTTGTAAACGCCTTAAACTTATCCATATTACGCTCAATCATTTCCGTCCAATTAACCGTCAAATAATCACCCTCTATATGAATCACATTCACCTTTTTAATAATTCCATTACAGAATCTATCATATTCATCGTTTGTATCTTCTTCGGAAATATAGCATACTGTAACGCCTGTATCATATACTGTGTCGCATGTGTCAAAATCGTTCTCTGCCATTTTCAAATAATCGTAAAGTGTAATCATTGTTTGAACCCTCCATTTATTTATGTACCTATATTATACCATACATTAACCTTGTTGTCAAGTAGTTTTGTAAAACTTTTTCCAACTTTTTTAATTTTTAGATATTCTGTTTTTCTGGCATGCCCCACCTATTAGTTTTCATTTTTAAAAATCACTTTTTTCTGTACTACTTTCCAAAAATAATTGATTTTTAAAAATCATAAAATTTTGCATATAATAAAAGAGGCTGGGGATTTACCCCAACCTCTCTTTGATTAACTTTAATTTCTTCTGCGCTCTTTCTCTTCTTCCTTCCGCCTTCTGTTTGTTTGCCAAGTGTCTATTATATCTTTCACTTCCTACTTCATCTTCCAACACTTTTAAACTATCTTCTTCACTATAAATATCGTTACTTGCTTTTGTTATTTGCTTTTCCAACTTTCTTTTGTCATCAAGCAACTTTTCGTATTCTTTAAAGTCCATTCCTACTGGAATTACCAAAAACTCTGCAAATGTTAAACCCATATACCGCCTTACCCTTTTACCCAATAGTTTCCAATGCAACCATCTGTACTATCCCAAATGTCCCATACTTTCCCATCAATAATTGCTACAACATGATTCCCACCGATATTCGCAACAATCCTCTTTAACTTATCCCCATTCGTTGCCCAAACAATATCTTCTTTTATCCAATCACAAAACTCTCTGCCAGTATATTTCTTGTTGTTTGCTTTTCTTGGCTGATTGCATTTTTTAAATCCCTTGCTCTGCAAGTACATATCATATAATTTCTTATCTTCATCGTCATATCCAGTATCGCATTGCATTTTTGCTAATTCCATAACTGTCTTGTTATAGTCTTGCTCAAGAGCCGTTGTAATTGCTCTCACCACACAATCCGTTGTAATTCTGTTCTTTGGATTCGCATTATAATAATGGAATGTTCTTGTCTCAGGATACTTTTCTTGTCTTGTTGCCATGTTGTTTTACCTTCCTTTTTGTTTTTGTTGTTGTGTTAAGATAATGTTGTTGTTTTTATCTTACAATTTATTATACCATATTATTATTCATTTGTCAAGTAGTTTTCTAAAAATAATTATTAATTTTTTGTTGATTAATTGTAAATAAATTATGAACGACTAATACCAAAATATATTTATTTTTAAAAATGAATATTTTCTGTATAAATATGCAAAAATACTATGTTTTTAAAAATCATTTTTTCTTGTTGAAAAAATATCTCATTTTTAAAAATGATGAATAATTATATAAACAAAAAAAGAGGATTGAAATTATCAACCCTCTTTGCTCTCTTGCTCCATATAATTCATATCAACAAACTTTCCAACTGTTTCATACTGGCTTACAATAATATCATATCCTTCTTCTAATGGAAATTTATCTTTCAATACCTTGTAAACTTTCTCTAATGTCTGCTTATTTGTAATGCTTCGTTTATCTGTTGCAAAGAAATGTTGCCCTTGCAATGCTACATTAATTTCATAATACATAATTTACTCAACCCCCCCCTTTTTTAATATTCTTCGTCCTCTTCGTCATACTCTACAAACTTGAATTTACCAATGCAATCATAAATTGTTTCCACCTTTTCAACTTTGTTTTGTTCTGCCAAACATTCTTCATCAAACAATTTATCTGCAAGTTCTTTTAGCAAATCTTCATAATCTTCATCTGTCATGCAATGAACGATTTTATCAAGGATTGCTCTTGTATCTGTGTGATAATATAACCAATTCGCATAACTGCTTAAATCGTTTGCCCAACCGCTTAAATAATGTGTATTATCAAATACATCACCATCATTATAATACTTGTAAACTAACTTAGTTACTGCCGTTACAATTTGTGTTGCTTTTGTTCCTCCCTCGCCACTAAAAGGCAAATATTTTTTATCCACATCAAACTTGTCGTAATATCCCCAATCAACTGCCATTTTAATTACCTCCAATTATATTTATTATCTGAATTTTGCTCCGTTTTTAATTAAACTTGCCATAATTACTTTTGTTTCTGCTTCTCCAAAATCATAATGTAATCGCAACATGTTATACATTTGGTCAAAAGTCATTTGTTCATTGAAATACTGTGTATTATTTTTGTACTCTGCAATAATATTATCGCATTGTTCTAAAGTCCAATGCTTGAATTGTCCGTTTGCTTCGTTCATTTCAAACACACCCTTTATTATTATTTTATTATTCCTTATCTTCACTTATATTATAGCATATAGTTTAATTGTTGTCAAGTAGTTTTTAGATAATAAATTGTAAACATTGTATTAATAAATCCATATTTCAATTTAATTATATTTTCAAAAATGAATCTTCTTTGCATTGCCAAAAATCTTTTATTTTTAAAAATCATATTTTATTGATAGACAAAAATTAAAGGCTGAATTTCTCCAGCCTTTATTTATATATTTAACTCTTAACTATTAACTCTTACATCTTCTCTTTTAATTGTTCCGTGAGTCCAAGCACCGCCATAACAACCAATTTCTGGGAATAACTCTAACAAAATATTTTTAATTCCGTTTAGATAATTTTCGTAATGTTTCTTTTGTAGTCCTTCCAAGTGGTTATCGTAATCATCTTCTTTTTGAATAAGTTTTACCGCATAACTCCATTCGTTATCCTCAATCTCAATTTCAAACAAATTATTTTCCATAATCACGCCATAATCTTTTCCAGTAGATTCAAAACTATTAAATTTCTTTTCCATCATAGAAGTAAACTCTTGTAAAAAATCATCATAATAAATACTTGACAAAATATCGTCATAATCAAAATTCTCATAGTCCTCTGGATAGTTCATTTCACATTGCATTTTTTGTTCATACTCTCCATCATCATTTTCTTCTTTTGCAATGTAGCAATCAATATAATCTCTGTCAACATAATACAAACCTTCATAATCTCCAAATACACATACATTTCCTCTGCCCATGATAAACACTCCTTTTGTTTTTGTTGTTATAACTTTATTTGTTGTGTTAGAAAAGATATTATTTATCCTTTCCTTTGATTATATTATATCACGATTATATATACTTGTCAAGTAGTTTTATGAATTTTCTTTAGTATTTACAAACTGTTCATATTCTTTTGTTTTTAGATATTAAAAATTTCTGTACTAAACCTTGCAAATAATCTTCGTTTTTAAAAATCAAATATTTTTTGTTCATGTTGCCAATTAAAATTCATTTTTAAAAATCGTATTTCTATGGTATGACAAAAATAGGGAGCGGATTCTCTCCGCTCCTTATTTTTCTTTAACTTCTCCAGTTTCTACATCGCACACAAGAATAATTATTTTGTTATCTCGTTTAAATTTCCATACATTATCGGCTGGATTCACATACCATTCGTCTGTGTCAAGTTCTCCATAATGTTTTTTATAATATTTATTTAATCTATTAAATAATTGTTTTTCCGTTAATGTTGTCATAGTTCATCACTCCAATTATTTATAGTACACTTTGAAATTTTCCTTTACTGTTTCTTGAATTGCTTTGCAAGTTGTAAATGCCAAACCTTCGCTTTTGATTCTTCCAATATTATTTACTTCCCCAAGTTTTGCCGTGATTGCTGGAGATTCTTTGATACATTCCATATAAATATTATACCATTGTTTTCTCATAATATATCACCCCTTAATAGGATTCATAACAAGATAAATTCCAAGCGTGTCCAAGTTCAAAATATACTCCATACTTTTCAAAAATCTTTCTAAATTCATCTTCTAATTTTACCCACCCATAAGTATAGCCATTTAAAACATCGTATAATTCACCCTCAAAACTCATGCTTAAAATATTCGGCTCTCTTACATATTCAAAATAATCTGTCGGCTCTGCTTCGTACTCAAAATATCTGCGCTCATTATAACAAAATTCTGTTCCATCTTTGCTCATTGTACTCCAGCATTTTCCGTTAAAATAAATTTGTGTATCAACCCACATTTCATGGTCGTTTAACCAATTAAAAATTTCCGTTGCAAGGTTCTCTTTCTGCTTTTTTGTTAATACTTTCTTTTTCATTATAAAAACCTCCTTTTAATTATTCCATGCTTCAACCAAGTCATTATAATAAATTTTCTGTTTAACTTCCAAAACACAATCGTTATAAACCGCTTTTAACTCATCCAATAACGGCTTATATTCTGCTTCTATTGCCTTTTTGGTATGATGATAATACTCCAAATCTGCTTCGCTATGTTGCCCCATAGTAGCATAACAAACCATTCTTCCGTAATTTGCTTTTAATTCTGGAAAAAATGCTATAACTTCATATTCTTTTGTGTACGGATTCTTTTCTTTTCTAAAAATAATTTTTACCTTTTCCATAATAAACCCTCTCCTCTTTTTTTGTTGTTGTTGTATAACCTTATCTATTACAATTATATTATAATATAAATTTAATAATTTGTCAAGTAGTTTTCGTAAACTTTTTTAAATTTCTTTCCACCAAATAATTATCATTTTTAAATATTGAATTTTTCTGGCAAAGCATACACCTATTTTTTATTTTTAAAAATCCATCTTTTTTGGTAAATAATTCGCAATAAAAAAAGAACCTTTCGGCTCTTTTAAATTGAATTATCGTCAATAATAAAATCCAATCTTGTCATTACATCGTCTTGTTCATTCGTAAACGGATTATAAATATAATATGTTAGAATTTTATCTCCTTTCTTTGCATCTTCCACTCGTTCATAACTGATATAATTTCCGCCATCTTTATTCGTATATCCTCCATCTTCCGTGTTGCAATTCAAGATTTCACCATCTAATTCATCGTTTGTTACATTGCCTACAATCTTTTCAATAATGATTTTTCCATTTCTATTTGCCATAATTTGTGGTGTTAAATCGTTTGTATCATAAATTTGTACTGTATCTACATCTTTAATAATTTCATCATAAAATGCAATTTGTGAATTATAATAATCTGTTTTATCTTCTGCGCTTATAATTTTATCTGTTTTAATCTGTGCCAAATTAAACCCAACCACAATCCCAATCAATAAATATAAAGTTGTTTTAAATAGATTTTTCATTATCAAAACCACCTTTATTATTTATTATCTATCCTTAATTATATTATAAGATAATTTTATATAGTTGTCAAGTAGCAAATCAAATAACCAATTAATCTTTGTTTTTAAATATTCAAATTTTCTGCACCGCCCAACCAATTATTTATGATTTTTAAAAATTAATATTTTTTGTTCAATCAGTTCTCCATCTGCCAATTATTTTTTATTTTTAAAAATCATTCTTTTCTGCCAGTACAAAATAAAAGCCAAAGGAAAATCCTTCGGCTCTTAAAATGATATTTTTATGTGTTGTATTGACTTATTCCAGCCTTAAACATTTCAAACTCTCTTTTATAATTTTCTTTCTTATAATCTGGTAATTCCTTAAACTCTCTTTTGGTCATAAACTCATAAGCGTTAAGCCATTGAAAGAAAGTCCATCCTTTTTCTTCATCCTCCGTTAGCAACTGTTCACTCTCTCTATCCAAATCCAAAATCTCGTTAGCAACCAAATTTGCCGTTGCTCTATCGCAATTTGTCATTTGCATAATTCTATTTTCCATAATCGTCATAACATTGTTATGGGCGTTTTTTAGTTCTTCTTTTGTCAACATAAATTATCCTCCGTTTAACCTACCTTTTCAAACTTTCCGCTTGTTTTATTCTTGCTAACCTTTGCTCTTTGTTTGCTTTCTTCAATGTGCCAACATCCGCAACTTTTTACCTTGCTATGTGGATATGCAAAATTATCTTTTCTTAATGTAACAACATTTCCGCATCTTTTACACTCGCACTTCCAATAACTTCTCCGTCTGTTGCCAATATGCGAAAATCCTATCACCTTTAAAAATCCGTATTCATTCCCAGTAATATCAATTAATTCTTGTGCCATAATTAAATCCTCTGTCTTAAAATAGTAGTTTTATGTGGTTAAAATCCTTCAATTTTGTCTACTTCGATTTTTACTTTTACTAACTGCAATACTGCATCGTGGTGTGTTTCTCTTAAATGTTTATGGAATATTGCAACAATTTCTTCATCAGTAGGATTATTCATTGTTTCCAAATCATTCCTTATATCATTCCA
>JAEIGA010019892.1_pt1 | contig 10232 bp, 9 predicted proteins | sample 9270691 | NCBI WGS metagenome assembly JAEIGA01 (sample SAMN17057246, study PRJNA624740) | gut metagenome | biome: biome; isolation source: fecal sample | host: Bos grunniens | place: China: Xizang | collected 2019
TACACCATTGAATTTTGTGGTTTGCCTTCTGTTCCATAATGGATTGATTTCCACTTCATTGCCTTCGCTGTCATAACCTATCAATTCTTTAGGAACAACTGTGTATGCGCAACGGGTTCCTGTGAATCCTGCGGTCTTTGAAAAGCTCTTAAATTCAATAGCTACTTCTTTTGCACCTTCAATCTCATAAATACTGTGTGGAACATCATCTTCATTGATGAATGCCTCATAAGCTGCATCGAATAATATGATTGATTTGTTCTCTTTAGCATAATCAATAAAGACTTTTAATTGATCTTTTGTTAATGTGGTACCTGTTGGGTTGTTTGGATAACATAAGTAAATTATGTCTACAGGTTCTGATGGCAATTCTGGAACAAATCCGTTTTCTGCATTACATTTAAGGTAATATAATCCTTCATACATTCCGTCTTTCATCTCTCCGGTTCTTCCGGCCATCACATTAGTGTCAACATAAACTGTATATACAGGGTCGGTTACTGCAATCTTATTGTCAATGCCGAATATTTCCTGAATGTTACCGGTGTCGCATTTTGCTCCATCGCTTATGAACACTTCAGAAGTATCTAGGCTTATTCCGTATTTTTCATAGTCATTTTTTATTATGGCTTCAGCCAAAAATCCATAACCTTGTTCAGGACCATAACCCATGAATGATTCTGCATTTCCCATTTCGTCAACTGCATCGCTGAATGCTTTAACAACGGCAGGAACCAATGGTTTTGTTACATCACCAATACCCATTTTAATTACGTTAGCGTCAGGATTTGATTTTATAAATTCTGCTTCTCTTCTAGCTACTTCAACAAAAAGGTAGCTGCTTTTTAGTTTTAGATAGTTTTCATTAATTTTAACAACCATGATTAATCCTCATAAATTATTAATCTAATTTATATTTTATTTTAAAAATATATAAAATGTCTCATTGTACAATATTTTTGAAATTTAAAAAAAAGAAAAAATAATATTACAGATTTAAACATTTTATAAAAATATTTAAATTAATGAATAGTACATAATTATATATAGAATATAAGGGTTGGGAAACTATGAACGGAATAACAATACTAATTTGGATAACTATTGCCATAATAGGCATAATTGCGATTATTCTTGTTAAATTGCATTATAGTGATGAGGAACTTGAAAGCGATGAAAAATCAATAATTCCGAGTGCTAAAAGCCTTTCCGGAATATTGGAATCACGTAAGGAAAAAATCAATTCTCAAACTAATAGCTCTTCCCAACAAACAAACAAATCACTTTACGGAAACAGAACCTCCGTATCAAGAGATTATGATTCTTACATAGTTCCTGAAGTTAATGAAAACAGTGCGAAAAACATAGAATATGAATCTGAAAATCAGGTACTCATTAACTACGGAAACGAAGTTAAAAAATTCCAAGAACCAATCAAAAAAAATCAGATGGATATTATGACTCAAAATAATAAAGAAGAAAAAACCGAATTGAAGGATCTCTTCACTATTGACGAATTAATTAAAGAATCCAAAAGGAAAGATAGTGAAAGGGAGAAAGAATCCCAAAACATTACCAAAGATGAAGATTTAACTGAAATCAAAGAAAGCATAAAACAAAGAAAAGAAAGCACCACTATCCAAGAACCTCTCATCGAGGAAATAATCAATGAAAGCGATACAATTGAAGAATTGCTCAATGAGACTGCAAACATTTCCGAAGAGGTGACAGAAGAAATCGAAGCAGAAACAGAAGCTGCATTCGCATCACAAAAGGAAATCGAAGAAACAATTACTTCTGCTTCACAGGAAGTCGAAGAGGAAATTGAAAGCATTTCAGAAGAAACAAATATTACTGACGCATTACTCGATTCCGCTGAAGAGGAAGCTGACGTTCCAAACGAAGAAATCAAGGAACCAACCCTTAAAAGTCCAAGCAAAATCAAAGACGATTTCGGAGCTCCAATTGAAAATACCAACCTCTTTGAAAGCGATGAATACAAAATGGATTTGGACTACAGAAAAGACATCGATAAGATTACTAATAAAATTAAAAGCTCCAAAATATTCCAGGAAGTTAAAGACAAACTAATACAGGAACCTGAACCACCTGTAGAAGAGGAAATCGGCGACGTTGAAGAGACCTACATCAGAAACGTCAACGAATATGATGAATTCGAACCTATCATCAACGAAACTCATATTGATTATGAAGAACCTGATGATGAATTTCCTGAAGTCATCACAGATGATCAGAAATTAAGACAGGAAAATACCGCGAAGGTTTTCAATGTGGCTAAAAATTCCGCTCCTGAAGTTGAAGTTACCCAATCAAGAATTAGCCCTATCAAAAGTAAACCTTCAAAGGACAATATAAAATTAATCTTAAACAATAATGAAGTTGTTCTTAAAAAAGGAGATGAAATCATATTCACCCACGAAGGCGAAACTTACTCAAGTCAAGTTTATGCAATTAACGGCGACGACATCTCCGTTAGGTACAGACGCCAGAACATAACCATTAAACCTAAAGACGTTAAAAAGATATATTAAATATCTTTTTTTACTATTTTTTTTAAACCGAATATTTGATGCAGTTACCTAACCTTTTTTTACATTTTCAAGTGATTTCAATGGCATTCATCGACAGATTTGTAAAAATAAAACCTTTCCATGAAGATTGGAAAAAGAGACTTGAGGAAGTCCAAAAACTGGATGATGAGAAAAGACTAATCGATATTGCAAAAAACGACCCCAACATAAACGTCCGCATTGCAGCCATCGAAAAGATAAACGATGAATACTTTTTAATAGATATCGCTCAAAACGATTCGAACAAAACGGCCCGAATGGCGGCCATCGAAAAGATTACTGACAAGACTGTCCTAAGCGGCATTGCCAAAAATGATTCAAACAAAACAGTTCGCCTTGCAGCCACTGAAAGAATATCAAATCTTGAATGATACCAGGTGAAACCATCCGACATATGAAAAATAAAATATATTAAAAAATACAAAATGATAATTATATGTTTAGAATCATTTCGAAAAAATTGACAATAATCAATTGACGTAAGATAATCTAAACATTGAAAGTATGCTAAATTGCTGAAATCTATACTTAAATGAGCATGGCCACAATTCGATGAGCCATAGTATTCAATTATTAGAAAGGGATAAAAATGAATAAAAAATTAGTATTAGTTTTTACATTAATTCTGACTGCATTTCTGATGATGAGCGCAGTTAGTGCTGAGGGGTGGTTTGATTTTTTAGGCAACGAATCAAGCTCAAATGATAATCGAACTTTGGTTATAGGTGTGGGGCCAGATCTCCCACCATTCATGTACAAGAATGATAATGGTCAATATGCAGGTTTTGATGCTGAACTTGCAAAGGAAGTAGCCAAAAGAAATAACTGGACAATAAAATTCCAGCCTCTAATTGACTGGGACTCCAAAGACAGCGAACTCAATTCAAATGAAATCGACTGTATCTGGGGCGAATTTACCATTGAAGGAAGAGAAAATAACTATTTATGGTCTGAACCATACTTTAACAACACACAGGTATTCGTTTTAAGGTCAGATAATCCAAACGTCACATTGGATGATTTGAAAGGAAAGACAGCTGAGGTTTTAAGTTCAAGCAGTGCTTTAGATTCATTGAACGGAGAAAACAAAACATTGAATGACACATTTTCAAAAGTTACTGAAGTCAGCGACCACAATACAGCATTCTTAGACCTGCAATCAGGTGTTTGTGATGTCGTAATCTGTGATGTTGGATATGCAAATTATCAAATCCATGATAAATATGCAAATGAATCCTTCGTGATAGTTGATGAACCTTTAAAATATGAAAAATACGGCATTGGATTTAAAAAAGGAAATGATGAGCTAAGAGACCAAGTTCAAAAAACTTTGGATGAAATGTTCAAAGACGGAACCGTTGACAGAATAGCTCAAAACTTCAGCGACTATCAAATTCCACAAAGAATAATCCATCCAAGCTCCTAAATGTCTTGAACGGACCCCTAGTATAGATTTCAAATATTTTTTTAATATGGAGGAGATGGATTTTTCAGCTGAAAAACCATCACATTTTCGGATTAATTATTCGCGATTAATCCTATAACTTCCATCTTCAACAATGTATTTAGGAACGACTATTTTTAAAGATCGGATAATGTTTAGATAAAAGTCATCAAGTTCCCTATCTGCATAAGGATAGGTAAATTCAAAAATATAGAGATTATTATCTTCAACATATAAAAATTCGTTGCGCCTTATTTCATTTTCACCATCGCTGAAAGAAGAGACAATCATATAATAGATATCGTCATTTATTGCAATGAAATCGGAAGTTATCAGCTGAATTTTATCATTAGCATCTATATTTTTCTCAATGTCTGCCTTTATATCCGGAAGCCCAACCAGTGTAGGGGTTGTTGAAAATTTAATTGACATTGGTATCTTGGTGTTTACCAGATACATGTCATTAAATTCGTCTTTAGTGGCAATAGGTTCAAAATCCTCAGGCATTTGAAGTGTTGAAAATCCATTTGAAAACATTGTCATCCAATCACCTATTTATGAGCAAAGTAGAAAATGAATTCATCATCCTTAATTTCATCTAGACGGGCAAAGCCCACCCTTTCAAATTGAACTACATCCCCGACGTTCAATTGGCTGATAGCTCCTTCACCAAGACCTGTTTTGAAGGATGCATCCTCCATAACTATTTTGACATTTACATTATCTTCGGTTGGCACCCACTGGATAATTCTTGCCTTGGCGGCTCTTGCATCTTCAAATGAAGTGGAGTGGTATGTTATGCTATCCCCTGCAATTTCAACATTGACTGCATCCATTAATCTGAATAGTCCGTCTTTAATATCAGATGCTGCAAGGTATGCTTTTCCATCAAACGGCAATATCCTATTTCCTCTGTCCAAGTGGTCTGCATGAAGAGGCCTTTCAATTGCGACTTCCCCATCACCGTATCCTTCAACCTCGATTTCGATAGGGTCTTCGCAGAAGAAGTATCTATTGGCTATCGGTTCCAGGAAGTTGCGGTTTAATCCGTAAATCTTTTTCCAGCTGATAGCTGAATCGGCCATCTTAACGCCTATTTCAGTAATCAGGTTATATATTGTTCTAGGGTCGATTCCACGCCTTGCAATTGCCCTTAGGGTTCCGAGCCTTGGGTCGTCCCATCCGGAGTAGGTTCCATCCTCAATTCCTTCCATTGCCTTGGATGTGCTTAGTGCAATGTCTTCCATTTTGAGTCTGCCGTAATGGATATATTCAGGAACATCCCATCCCATAGCATCATATAGGTATTTTTGCTTTTCGGTGTTTGCCAAATGGTCCTTTCCCCTTAAAACATGAGTCAATCCCATAAGATGATCATCTACTGCAACAGAAAAGTTCATCATTGGATAAATCCTGTATTTAGTACCTAAGCGAGGGTGCTCCTCATCGACCAATCTCATTGCAACCCAGTCACGGATAGCCGGGTTTTTGTGATTGATGTCGGTTTTTACTCTAAGAACCGCTTCACCTGCTTCCATGGTGTCGAATTTTTCCCATAATTCAAGGTTTTCTTCAACACTGTTGTCACGGCAAGGACATGCCTTGCAGTTGTCCTTAAGTTCCTTGAATGTTGCGCCGTCACATGTGCACATGTATGCGGCACCCTTTTCAATCAATTGGCGGGCATAATCATAATAGGTTTCAAACCTGTCGGATTGATATACTACCTCATCAGCCTTGATTCCAAGCCATTCCAAATCCTCCGGAATCATTTCATATGCAGGCTCATAGACCCTTTTTGGATCGGTATCCTCAATCCTTAAAATCAATTTACCGTTATGTCTTTTGACATATTCTGCATTTGGAACTGCTGCTCTTGAGTGTCCAATGTGCAGAGGTCCGCTTGGGTTTGGTGCAAAACGAAGAACAATGTTTTCATGACTTCCAGGAAGCTCCTGCAAGCCAACCTCTTTTGCCTTAGGTTTTTTATCCTGAACTTCAACGCCATACTTTTCCATTTCCGCAGCCTGCTCTTCAGGGCTTAAAGCGTTTACCTTTGCTACAATCTTGCCTGACATCGGACCGATTTCTTTTGCCTTACTTCTGAGTTCGGGTTCGTTTGACATGATTGAACCCATTACAGCACCGGGATTTGCACTTCCCTTATGCTTAGCTGCATTTAATAAGGCATGTTTATAAATAATTTCTTCTAAATCATTCATTTAATCATCACAATTTAATTAATTCTATAAAAATAAGCAATATTATTTATTTAATTGAAGATATATAAATATTAAGAAGAGTAGTTATAAAAAAGTAGGAGCTAGATAAAAAACTTAGGTTGATATGATGAGTGATGCTATTGATCAGGCAAAACAATACATTGAAAATGATGAGTTCAGTGAAGCTCTTAAAATAGCTAGAAAAAGACATGCAAAAGATGATGTTACTTCTTACCTATCCATTTTAGACTTATTAATTGACGCCAACCATTTACCCGCACTTGAAGAAAAGGGGATTTATTATCAGTATTATGATGAAAGCCATGACAATGGGGATTATGGTGAGAAATACTTTGACAGATACCTTGAAAAACAGCCCAAATCCATCAACGTATTATGTGACAAGGCAATGTCAAGATTCAATAAAGGCGACGTGGATGAATCTCTCAGTTACATAGACAGAGCGTATAAAAACTATTCTTCATACTCCAATATTGAAAAACCGCGCATCTCTAAAAAAGAAGTTCTTATGAGCAAAATCGAACTTCTTATGAAAGCAAAACAGTATGATGATGCCTTAAGATTTTTAAACAACTACGAGAATCAGTTTGGCGGCGATGAAAAATCAGATTTGTACAAAGGCCAGATGCTTCAAAAGACAGGAAAAAATGAGGAAGCGCTGGAATATTTAAATAAATCCCTCTACGAAGAGGATACTCTAGTGGGATTCAATGCAAAAGGGGATGCATTATTCGAGCTTGGAGAGTACAAGGAAGCATTGAAAAACTATAAGAACTGTCTTCATTATGAAAACAAGGTTGAAGATGACCTTGAATTGGTTACCAATTTCAATTACAAAGCCGCTTTCTGCTGCGTTAATTTGGGCGATGACGGTGAAGCGGTCAAATACTTGAATAAAACTATCAATATGTTGAATGAACATGGCAGGCTTCCGAAGGATATTGAAGCTATTTATCAGAAATGCTCATTCGAAAAGGAAAGGATAATGAAAACAGGAAAAGTTGAAGACAAGGAATTCGCAAAGACAAGATTCTTTTCAGCAAAGACTTCAATTATCCTGCTGGCAATTATTTTAATTTTATATGTTATATTAAAAATGAATGGTTATTAAAATGAGGCTTGGAAAAACTAATCTTGAGGTAAACAAAAACGGATTCGGCGCACTGCCAATCCAAAGATGTAATATGGAGGATTCTATTGAAATTCTCAGGACCGCTTATGAAAACGGAATAAATTTCTATGATACTGCACATTTTTATACTGACAGCGAAGAAAAGATCGGCCGTGCATTAAGCGATGTTCGTGAAAACATTTTTCTTGCAAGCAAAAGTGCTGCAGAAACTGTTGAGGACTTTTGGAGCGATTTGGAAACTTCCCTAAAAAGCATGAAAACTGATTATCTTGATCTTCATCAATTCCACAACATATCCTTCTGCCCAAAGGAGGATGATGACATCTACAAGGCAATGCTTGAAGCCAAAGACAACGGCATGATAAGACATATCGGAATTACAACCCACAAAGTTCCATTTGCCCATGAGGCTCTGGACAGCGGATTATACGAAACCCTGCAATATCCGTTCTCCTATTTGAGCGGTGATGATGAATTGAAGTTAGTTGAAAAATGCAGGCAATTGGATGTCGGCTTTATTGCCATGAAAGCAATGGGAGGAGGATTAATTAAACATTCCAAAGCTAGTTTCGCTTACATCAATCAATTCGATAATGTCCTTCCAATCTGGGGAATTCAAAAACTCGAAGAGCTCAACGAATTCCTATCATACGATGAAAATACCATTCTGGATGATGATTTAAAAGCGATTATAGCGAAAGACAAAAAGGAACTTGGAGATAACTTCTGCAGAGGTTGCGGATACTGCATGCCATGCCCTGAAGAAATCAACATCAGCTTATGCGCCAGAATGTCCCTTTGGATTAGGCGTTTTCCAACCGAACCTAACATGGACGAAAGAACTCAGGAGATGATGAAACATACCCTGGACTGTACAGAATGCTATTCATGCGTAGACAAATGCCCATATGAATTGGATATTCCGGAACTTTTAAAGGAAAATTATGAGGACTATCAAAACGTTTTGACCGGAAAAGTGAAATTATGAAGCAATGCATTGAAAACCCAAATGATATCGATTGGGTTGGCTTTTGGGCTGAACGCTTAGCAAACAAGAAGAACAAGGATTGGGATAAAGCGGCGCCTGGGTTCTATAAAAGAACCCGAAAGGACGATTACCAGGATGCATTATTTGATAGTCTGATACTGGATGAAAACGATACCGTTCTGGATGTGGGCTGCGGTGAAGGATCAGTTACCATTCCCATAGCTAAAAGGGTGAAAAAGGTAATCGGACTTGATTCTTCAACTAAAATGCTGGAATATCTGGAAAAAAGAGCCGATGATAATGGTATTGAAAACATTGAAACCATACTAAAGCCGATTGAGGAAATAAGATATGAGGATATTGGGGATGTTGATGTCGTAATCTGCTCAAGGTCACTTAATGGAATCGTTCCCATAGATGAAGTTTTACTTGAACTGAATAGGATAGCCAACAAATATGTCTTCATAACTGTTTTCGGACCTGAAAACAAGAAAATCGAAAAGGATTTCGACAAGGAACTCGGCATTAAAACGGAGGATTTTCCTGATTACAACTATTTCTTTAACATACTCTTCAATTTGGGAATCTATTCAAATATCGAAAGATTTGACCTGAAGAATTACCGTGAATATGACAGCATTGAAGAAGCAATGGACAACGGTAAATTCCGGCTTGATTTATATGATGATGAAGAAAAGGAACTTCTCAGGAATTATTTGGAAAGAATACTTACCTATGATGAAGAGACAAAAAAATATTATAACGTTAAGGACAAAGCGGATTGGATTTTGATATGGTGGAAAAAATAGCCACCATAATCCACGTTTCTAATTTTTAAGAAAAGTTTATTGAAAAATAGCATTAAATTAGTAAAAAAAATATAAAAATGAAATTAATCACTTTTTATCATGGTTAAAATCATTTTAAATTGACTGTTTTCAGCCTGAAGTGCATGAGGCTCATTTGCAGGCATGATGATAATTTCACCTGCCTTAACAGTATTCTTTTTGCCTGAAATTGTAATTTCGGCTTCACCGTCAATAACCTGAACCATTGCATCGAAAGGAGCGGAATGTTCAGACAAACCTTGTCCTTGGTCAAAGGCAAAAAATGTTATGGTTCCTAACTCTTTTTTGATTACTTCACGACTTACAACACTGTCCTTTTGATAATCCAATAGAAATTGGATATTTAAAGCCTTGGCTTTAATATCCTCACTCATGTTCTATTCCCCCATAATTGTCTTAATGTCAGCAATTGCATCTCCGGTTGTTGGGGTCAAGTTGTAATTTCCAACAAGCACATTCAAGATGTCTTCATTACACCATGCAGGAAGTACAGGGCCGATCCACATGTCGGTTTTTCCCAAGTAGAGTAAAGCCCAAAGTACTGCAGCCGCTTTTTGTTCCATCCAGCTGAGGACAATAGTTAATGGCAATTCATTCAATTCCATGCCAAACAATTCACATAATGCTACTGCCACGTCAACCGCTACAATGGTATCGTTGCATTGGCCTACATCCAATAATCTTGGAATGCCTTCAATGTCACCTAAGTCAAGGTCATTGAATTTGTATTTTCCGCATGCCAATGTTAAGATAACGGTATCTTCCGGCAAGTTAGCGACGAATTCCCTGTAGTAGTCGTTGTGTTTTGCTGCTTTGTCACATCCTCCCACAACAAAGAATCTTCTGATTTTGCCTTCTTCAACCAATTTTTTGATTGCGTCAGCGTGCTCGACAATAGCTCCTGCGCTCCAACCGGTAGTGATTGTGGTCAATTCTTCCGGTTCTAAAGATCCAAGAGATTTAGCGCATTCGATTACTTCGGAGAA